>Ga0209483_1000009_pt1 | contig 237351 bp, 224 predicted proteins | sample NGEPerA_FD_184508 | JGI IMG/M metagenome (GOLD analysis project Ga0209483, IMG submission 184508) | Arctic peat soil microbial communities from the Barrow Environmental Observatory site, Barrow, Alaska, USA - NGEE PermafrostL2-A... | ecosystem: Environmental > Terrestrial > Soil > Wetlands >... | reverse complement strand
CGATCGTCCGCTCCGCCAGACGTTCCTTGAGTTCCGCATTGGTTCGCGCAAGCTCGGCGAGAGCTTCGTCCCGGGCGACGTCGTCGCGCTCGATCGTCCGCTCCGCCAGACGTTCCTTGAGTTCCGCGTTCGTGCGCGCAAGCTCGGCGATGGCCTCGTCTCGGGCAACATGGTCGCGTTCGATCGTGCGTTCGGCCAAACGTTGCTTGAGTTCCGCATTGGTTCGCGCAAGCTCGGCGAGCGCTTCGTCCCGAGCAACATCGTCGCGTTCAATCGTGCGTTCGGCTAGACGTTGTTCGAGTTCCGCGTTGGTTCGCGCAAGCTCGACGATCGCTTCGTCTCGGGCAACGTCATCGCGTTCGATCGTGCGCTCGGCCAGACGTTTTTCGACTTCTGCGTTGGTGAGTTCGGAGAACACGTGTGGCTTCACCCCCTCCCGTTCCGCCCTATTATTCGCATCGCCCCTCGAATGGTCCGTACTTTAAGCAAGTGGAACATACCGAGCCCTAATTAATTAAGGTCTACCCGGCGCAGCGTCCCCTCTCTCGGGGATAGAGCGCACATTGCACCTCAATAAGAAGATCGGACCCGCACCGTCCCGGCATTAGACGCAGCCGCCCGAGGCACGCAATCCTTCCTCGGTCCCAAGCGCCTAGCCCACTGTAGCCTTTGGTCGCGGCATCCTGGTTGCGTCAGGGCAACCGTGGAGTGACCCCGCCGATTCGCGCCCGCGCGCTACGAACCGTGCCCGACGTCCCCGGAAACAAGAACTACCCCGCCGAGGTTCAAGCACGAGCCCGTAACTCAGCGGCTACCCTTTCTCAACGCGGCTCAGGCGAGACTGCTGAGTGCGGCACTACCAACTTCAATGAAGATCATTGCTCGTTTGGGGCTCGGTTATTGAACTAGTCGGATCGCGGTCCGCCATGCCGCTGAGGCTGGAGACCGGTTATCGTGATTTCGTCGTTTGCGGAATCAGGCATCAGCCGCGACGTCGCGGCTCTACGCAATAGGCAAAGCCTCAGTGACGCCGCTTCGCGGGCAAATCACCCGAACCGCCTCACGCGCGCGCGAAGTCACCCGAACCTAGGGGTTACCGTGATAAAGCAGCAGCGATATGGGCGATGACGGATTCGAACCGCCGGCCTTCTCCGTGTAAAGGAGCTGCTCTCCCGCTGAGCTAATCGCCCGCCGCTTCGCGGGGTTCTCCGCAGCGGGGAACGGCTCCCCGGAACGGGCATATCCTCCGCAATGCAGCAGCGCCGGCTCGCTCTCGACGACTCCCGCCCGGTCTGGCGGTCGATGCTCGTCTTCCTGGTCCCGCTGATGCTCAGCAACATCTTGCAGTCGGCGTCGGCGACCCTCAACAGCATCTACTTGGGGCGGCTGATCGGCGTACACGCGCTCGCGGCGGCCTCGTCGTTCTTCCCGATCATCTTCTTCATGATCGCGTTCTTCATCGGGATCGCGAGCGCCAGCTCGGTGCTGATCGGGCAAGCGTACGGCGCGCGGAACGAGGAGCGGATCAAGGCGGTCGCAGGGACGACGCTGGCGCTGGCGATCGGTTCGGGGATCGTCATTGGGGCCGCGAGCTGGTTCTTCTTGCCGCCGCTGCTGCACCTGATCGGCACACCGCTCGACGTCTTCGACGACGCGCTGCTGTACGCGCGCGTATGGTTCCTCTCGCTGCCGCTGTTCTTCCCGTACCTCGCCTACACGACGTTCGTCCGCGGGACCGGCGACTCGCGCACGCCGTTCCTCGCGCTGATCGTGAGCACGGTGCTGATCATGATCGTCACGCCGGCGCTAATCCGCGGCTGGTTCGGTCTGCCGCAGCTCGGGATCGTGAGCGCGGCGGTCGCCGGGATCGTCGCCAACGCGCTGGCGCTCGTCTTTCTGCTCGTCGCGCTGGCACGCGAGAAGAACCCGCTCGCGCTTGACATGTCGATCATCCGGCACATGAACATCGAAGCGGGGCTGCTCCGAACGCTGGTCCGGATCGGGATCCCGACCGGCCTGCAGATGGTGATGGTCTCACTCGCCGAAGTCGCGGTGATCTCGATCGTCAACCGTTTCGGCTCGAACGCGACGGCGGCGTACGGGGCGGTGAACCAGATCGTCTCGTACGTACAGTTCCCGGCGATCTCGATCGGGATCGCGGCCTCGATCTTCGGCGCGCAGTCGATCGGCGCCAAGCGCTTCGACCGCTTGCGCCTGATCGCGCGCGCCGGCGTCGCGCTGAACTGGACGGTCTGCGGTGCGCTGATCGCGATCGTCTACGTGTTCAACGACGCGTTTCTCTCGCTCTTCATCACCGATGCGGGGGTGATCGCGACCGCCCACGACCTACTGGCGATCACGCTGTGGAGCTACGCGGTCTTCGGGACGTCGAGCGTGCTCTCCGGGCTCATGCGCTCCAGCGGCGAGGTGCTCTGGCCGACCGCCCTCTCGATCGTCGCGATCTGGGGCGTCGAGCTCCCGGTCGCCTACGCGCTCGCACCGCACTTCGGGCTGCGCGGCGTGTGGATCGCCTACCCGGTCGCGTTCTGCGCGGGGCTGCTGTTCCAGACGGTCTACTACTTCGGCTTCTGGCGGCGCAAGAAGCTGACGACGCTGCTCGGCGAGGGGTCGAACCCGAAGCCGCTCGCGACGTAGATGGCGCCGTCACCCGCGCCGCGGCTGGCGAAATCGTACGCCGCGAACGCACTGCTCGTCGTCCTCACGCTCTTTCCCGGGCTGATCAACACGAGCGCGATCGCGCTCGCCGCGCCGGTGATCGGGAAAGACCTCGGCGTCGCGCCCGATGCGGCCGCCGGCCTGCCGCTGATCAGCGACGCCGCGCTCGCCTTCGGCTGTCTGCTGGCGGCCGAGCTGACCCGCCGCGTCTCCGGCCGGACGCTGTACTTCGGGCTGCTCGGCGTGACGCTGGTCTCCTCACTCGCCAGCGCGCTCGCGCCGTCGATCTCGGTGCTGATCGTCGCGCACGCCGTGCACGGGCTGGTCGCGGGGATGCTCTTCGTCGTCATCCTGCCGCCGTTGCTCACCAACTTCAAGAGCGACAAGCTCGGCATCACGGCGAGCGTGATGGTGCCGACGCTCTTCGGCGCGGTCACGCTGGGGCCGCTGATCGCCGCCGCCGTCGCAACGCCGGGCGCGTGGCGATTCGTGTTCGCCGCCGAGGTCGTGGTGGCAATCGTGGCGCTGCTGCTCGCACCCAGCGTGCTCGAGCATCGCGATCCGGTCGGCTCGGATCAACCCGTCGACTGGTTCGTGCTCGGCGCGTCGGCGATCGGTTCGGCGCTGATCTTTGCCGGCGCCGGCGTCCTCGCGGGGAGCGAATGGCGCGACCCGATCGCGAGCATCCCGTTCGCCGCCGGCGTCATCATCTACGGTGCGCTGATCGCCGGTGAAGCGCGCAAAGAGCACCCGCTGGTTCCGGTGCGCAAGCTGACGACCTCGCTCGCGCTGATCGGAACGATCGCGACCGTGATCGGCAGTGCCGCGTTCAGCGCGCTGACGCAGTGCTTCAACCTCACGCTGCTGCGTCTCGACGGCCTCGGCGTGCACGCGACGGGTCTCGCATTCCGGCCCGAATTCGTCGCCGTCATCGCAGCCGGACTCGTGTTCGGCCGGCTCGTCACCGGCAAATGGGTCGTCGTGACCGGGGCGGCCGGCTTGGCCTTCATCGGGATCGCCGCGGCCCTCGCACGGGCCCTCGCGCCGCTCGACGCGGCCTCCGTCGGCTGGCTCTGCCTGATCGGCGCATTCGGCGCCGGCCTCGCCGTCTCGCCCGGCCTCTTCGTTGTCGCGCTCTCGTTCGAGCACGCGCTCGTCGGGCGTGCGATCGCGCTGCTGAACCTCTTCCGGCTGACCGGCGGCTTCATCAGCGCGCCGGGGGTCGAGCACACGATCGGTTCGCGCGCGCAGGCGCACCTTCACGTGCTCGATCCCTCGCTTTCGACCGCGCTCGCCGACCGCGCTGTCCGCGCGTTCATCACCGGCAGCGAAATGCCGAGCGGCGCCCCGCGCGACGCGCTCCAGCATGCGCTGGCGTTGGGGATCGGCGATGCGTACTCGATCGTGCTCGCCCTTGCGCTCGCCGGTGTCGTCGTGATCGTGGCGCTGCTGCGCGTGACGCACCTGAGACTCCGCGCACCTGATCTCGCGAAGTTCGACGAAGGAAAGCCGGCGCTCGACGCGCCGCAGCTCGCGCCGGGCTAGGGAGGCCCTAGGTGCCGGCGCCACCGCCGGTGCGGAAGACGTATTTGAGCACGACGCGCTGCAGCGTCGTCGCGGCGGCCGGCGTGCCGTAGTTGAAGAACAGCTCGCTGTCGTTCTTGAAGCGGTGGTGGAACGAGCCGGCGAGGTTGATCCCGGGCTGCGCGAAGCCGCCGGTCCCGCTGATCGAGCGCAGCGCGATCGAGAAGTTGGTCGTCGCGTCGATCGTCTCGCCGAGCGTGATGCGCCGCAGCCACTGACCGTCAGCCCGGCCGCCGAACGTCGGCCGCTCGCGCGTCCCGTCGACCTCGGCGCCGATGTTCCAGCGCGTGCCGATCGCGCGCGAGGTCGAGAGCGTCACCTGCTGCAGGAACATGTCGCCGAACGGTCCGTACGAGTAGCCCGCGTTGTACGGCGCGGGGGTCCCTTCTTTCCAGCCCAGGTTGACGTTGTGGAAGGCGAACGAGCGCGTCACGCCGCCGGTGTAAAACGGATAGCCGACCAGGCCGCTGTCGTACGTGCGCAGGAACGAGTTGTACGGTCCGCCCGAGACGTGCAGCCCGTTCTTGAACTGCAGGTCGAGGTTGAAGTTCGAGTCGGCCTGGTGGACGGCGCCGCTGCCGTCGGTGTAGCGGTCGGCGGTGATGAACAGGTCGGCGCGCTTGATCCAGCCGTGGGGTGCCAGCGTGCCGTTCAGGTCGAAGTACGCCTGCGGCCCGCGGATGTCGCTGTTGACGGTGAAGCCGTCGACCGGCGCGTACTGCGGCCCGATCGTGCGGTAGCCGGTGTAGACCTCGAAGTTGTGCTGGTGGACGTCGACGAAGTCTTCACTCTTGTACGCCAGCCGCGAGTTGCCGACGAACGTCCCGCTCTCGCGCGCGTAGTCGAGCGCGTAGACGAAGCCGGTCGCGTTGTTGCGGCCGCCGAGCTGCGCCTGCCAGGTCATGTCGTTGCCGGCGCGCTGGTCGACGGTGTCGTTGCCGAGCTGGTGGTGGGTCGACACGGCGTCGAGCGACCACGCGAACGCGCGGTTCGGCGTCGCGTGCTTGTAGCCGAACACCACGTCGTCGAACCCGGCGCCTTGCGTCTCGAGCACGCCGAACGACTGCAGCCTCTCCGCGCCCTCGAGCTTGAGCCCGCGGTCGAACGGCCCGATCGAGGGCGAATAGAAGATCACGTTCGCCGGCGCGTTGATCCCGGTCAGCGAGATGGGGTTGAAAAAGTTCGCGCCCTGCGTGAAGAACGGCCGGTACTCGTTCAGCGCGCGGCGGAACTCTTGCGGCGCGATCGTCTGCTGGTCGACCTCGACGTTCGAGTAGTCGGGCGCGAGCGCGGCGACGAACGCGGTCGTGCCGGTGAGCGGAACGACGACGTCGGCGCCCACGTGGCGCGCGCCGGTATCGGCGAAGCTGCCCGCGGCCTGCTGGAAGCGGCTGCGGTCGGCCCCCGCGCTCGCCAAGCCGTACACCTCGGCGCGCGGCGGGCGGCGGGCCGGCGCGCCGGCGATCTTCAGTTCGGTCAAGCGCGGCCAGAACCGCGCATCGCCGGCTTGGGGAAAGCCGCCGGTCCCGCCGCCGCCGTCGTTCATCGTCGAATCGTACGCCCACGACTCGTTGACATTCAGCGCCGCGATGCGGCGGATGAAGTCGAAGCGCCACGCCTGCACCGAGCCGCTCGGGCGGCGCAGCACGCGCAGCGGGATCACCATCATCGCGCTCCAGCCGTCGGCGTTCTGCCGCGCGACGGCGGTCCACGGCGGCGCGAACCGCACCGACTCGGTCGACTGCTGGTAGCGCGTCCCGCGCGGCGTCGTCATGAAGAAGTAGACCTGCCCGCCGTTGCCGCTCGGATCGATCCCGATCCCGGCGAAGTCGTCGAGGCCGAAGCCGACGTCGTTCGCGCTCTGGCTCGCGGTGATCGGCGCGCCGGTCTGCTGGAGTTTCATCCCGACGTAGAGATTCGCGTCGTCGTAGAGCAGCATGAAGCGCGCGCTGAACGGGCTCGGCTTCTGGGTCGTGATCGTCTGCAGCTCGGTCGCGACGACGGCCTTGTCCCAGGCCGGATCCGTCAGGGCGGCGTCGAGCGCGGGCGGCTTCTCGGCGCGGACTGCGGGGTACGTGCCGGCCGGGCCGGTCACCGCCGCGGCCGGCAACGCCGTCAGGGCCAGGGACGCGCAAAGTCCGGCTGCCAAGGTGAGGGTCCGCAGTCGCATGGTCATGAGTACGGCGCCGATCTCCGCATTGTTCCGGAGGAGAGTGCCGGAAAAACGTCCGCGGCTCCTGCCCGCTGCGCCGCAAAACGACCGAGCGGTTGGACGGTGTGAACGCCCGCGTGCAGGGTATCGCCCTGGACATCCGCGCCGACGATCCGTGGAGGCCATGAAACCGAGGAAGATCCGGCCGTCATGGCCGCTGCTGCGCCAGTTCGGACGCGACACGCTCGCGCTCGGCGAGGCCGCGCAATCGGAGCGCACGGCGACGCTCGAACCGCGCACCGCGGCCGCCGACCGGGTCGTGAAATCGATCTGCCCGTACTGCGCGGTCGGCTGCGGTCAATTGGCGTTCGTCAAGGACGAGAAGGTCGTGCAGGTCGAGGGCGATCCCGACTCGCCGATCTCGCGCGGCCGGCTGTGCGCGAAAGGGTCGGCGACGCGCGCGCTCGCGCAGAGCCCGCGACGCGAGTACAAGGTCAAGTACCGCCGCCCGCACGCAGCGCACTGGGAAGAGCTCGAGCTCGACACGGCGCTCGACATGATCGCCGACCGCGTCATCGCGACGCGCGCCGCGACGTGGGAAGCCGCCGACGAGCAGGGCCGGCCGCTGAACCGGACGATGGGAATTGCCAGCCTCGGCGGCGCGACGCTCGACAACGAAGAGAACTACCTGATGAAAAAGCTCTACTCCGCGCTCGGGGTAGTGCAGGTCGAGAACCAAGCTCGGCTTTGACATAGCAGCACGGTGCCCGGTCTGGGCGCCACCCTCGGCCGCGGCGGTGCGACGACGTTCCAGCAAGACCTGCAGAACTCCGACTGCATCCTGATCATGGGCTCCAACATGGCGGAGAACCATCCGGTCGGGTTCCAGTGGGTGATGGAGGCGCGCGAGCGCGGCGCGCCGGTCATCCACGTCGACCCGCGCTTCACGCGCACCAGCGCGGCAGCGACCGAATACGTGAAGATCCGACCGGGAAGCGACATCGCGTTCCTCGGCGGCCTCGTCAACTACATCATCGCGAACGAGCGCTGGTTCGACGAGTACGTCAAGGTGTATACCAACGCGTCCGCGATCATCGACGACCGCTTTCGCGATACCGACGAGCTGGACGGCGTCTTCTCGGGGTTCGTCGCCGAGAAGGGCAGCTACGACTGGGCTTCGTGGCAGTACGAGGATTTCTCGCTGAAGGGCTCGGCCGGGCGGCGGATGGGTTCGGCGACGACCGGCGACAAGCAGGTGACGCACGAACTCTCGCCGCGCGAGCAGGCGGCGCAGACGCGGCCGCTCGAGCACGGCAAGCCGCCGCACGTCGACCCGACGCTGCAGGATCCGATGTGCGTCTTCCAACTGCTGAAGAAGCACTACGCACGCTACACCCCGGAGATGGTCGAGCGCATCTGCGGCACGCCGCGCGAGCAGTTTCTCCACGTCGCAAAGACACTGTGCGACAACTCCGGGCGCGAGCGCACGAGCGCGATCGCCTATTCGGTCGGCTGGACGCATCACACCGTCGGCGTGCAGTACATCCGCGCGGCGGGGATCGTGCAGCTGCTGCTGGGAAACATCGGCCGGCCGGGGGGCGGGATCCTGGCGCTGCGCGGGCACGCCTCGATCCAGGGCTCGACCGATATCCCCACGCTCTACGACCTGCTCCCCGGCTACATCCCGATGCCGTCCGCCGAACACGTCGATCTCAAGACGTTTCTCGACAAGAACTCCGCGAAGGCCGGCTTCTGGACGCACATGGATGCCTACACGATCAGCCTGCTCAAGGCGTGGTACGGCGAGAATGCGAGCGCGCAGAACGGCTACGGCTTCGCTCACCTGCCGCGGACCACCGGCGACCATTCGACCTATCCCACGACGATGGAGATGAAGCGCGGCACGGTCAAAGGCTTCTTTTGCGTCGGCGAAAACCCGGCGGTCGGTTCGGCGAACGCCTCGCTGCACCGGCGCGCGATGGCGAACCTCGAGTGGCTGGTCGTGCGCGACTTCTTCGAGACCGAATCGGCGGCGTTCTGGTACGATTCGCCCGAGATCGAGACGGGCGCGCTGCGCACGGCCGCGATCGCGACCGAGATCTTCTTTCTGCCGGCGGCGGACCATCTGCAGAAAAGCGGCTCGTTCACCAACACGCAGCGTTTGCTGCAGTGGCATCACAAGGCCGTCGAACCGGACGGCGACTGCCGCTCGGAGCTGTGGTTCTACTATCACCTCGGGCGCCGCATTCGCGAGAAGCTGCGCGACTCGCACGAGGCGCGCGACCGTGCCGTCCTCGATCTGACCTGGGACTATCCGACCGCCGGCGCCGTCGCCGAACCCGACGCGCACGCGGTCCTGCGCGAGATCAACGGCTGGGGACCGGACGGGAAGGCGCTTCCGGCGTACACCAAGCTCAAAGCGGACGGCTCGACCGCGTGCGGCTGCTGGATCTACTGCGGGGTGTTCAAGGACGAGCAGAATCAAGCCGCGCGCCGCAAGCCCGGCGCCGAGCAGACGTGGGTCGCGTCCGAGTGGGGCTGGGCCTGGCCGGCGAACCGGCACCTGCTCTACAACCGCGCCTCGGCCGATCCCGCCGGCAACCCGTGGAGCGAGCGCAAGAAGTACGTCTGGTGGGACGCCGCCGAGAAGAAGTGGACCGGCGCGGACGTGCCGGACTTTCCGCTCGACAAAGCGCCCGACTACATCCCGCCCGACGGCGCGCAGGCCGAAGACGCGCACGACGGCCGGTCACCGTTCATCATGCAGGGCGACGGCAAGGGCTGGCTGTTCGCGCCCGACGGCTTGGTCGACGGACCGTTTCCGACGCACTACGAACCGGACGAGTCGCCGGTACGCAACGCGCTCTATGGGCAGCAGTCGAACCCGGTGCGCGAGACGTGGCCGAGCGCGAACAATCCCTATCATCCCGACCCCGGCGAACCCGGCGCCGACGTCTTCCCGTACGTCGTCACCACGTACCGGCTCGCCGAGCACCACACGGCCGGCGGGATGTCGCGCACCGTCGCGCACCTCGCGGAGCTGCAGCCCGAGATGTTCTGCGAGGTCAGTCCCGTGCTCGCCGCGGAGCGCGGTCTGCAGAACGGCGGCTGGGCGACGGTCATCTCCGCGCGCAGCGCGATCGAGGCGCGCGTGCTGGTCACCGACCGCGTCTCCGACTACACGATCGACGGCCGCCCGACCCGCGTCGTGGGGCTGCCCTATCACTGGGGAACGCGCGGCTTCGCGACCGGTGAATCGGCCAACGACCTGTGGATGATCACCACCGACCCGAACGTCCACATCCACGAGACGAAGGCCGCGACCTGCGACATCCGCGCCGGCCGCCGGCCGCGCGGCGGCGCGCTGACCAACCTCGTCAACGACTACCGGCGGCGCGCCGGGCTGCCGCCGGAGGAGTGATGGATCTGTTCGACGCGACGTCGTCCGAGCGCGAGAGCGCGACATACGACGCGCCGCAGCCGCGCAAGGGATTCTTCACCGACACGACGCTCTGCATCGGCTGCAAGGCGTGCGAGGTCGCCTGCAAGGAGTGGAATCAGCTCCCCGCCGACAGCACCGGGTTCAGCGGCGAGTCGTACGACAATACCGGCGCGCTGAACGGCACCACCTGGCGGCACGTCGCCTTCATCGAGCAATTGCGCGGCGGTGCGGCGGCGGCCGCGGCTCCCGAGCACGCAAGTGTCGTGCACGCGGAAGGCTCGCGGTGGCTGATGGAGTCGGACGTGTGCAAGCACTGTACTCACGCGGCCTGCCTCGACGTCTGTCCGACCGGTTCGCTGCTGCGCACCGAGTTCGGCACGGTCGTCGTCCAGGCCGACGTCTGCAACGGCTGCGGCTACTGCGTCCCGGCCTGTCCGTTCGGCGTGATCGACAAGCGCGAGGACAACGGGCACGCGGCGAAGTGCACGCTGTGCTACGACCGCCTGAAGGACGGCGAGACGCCGGCGTGCGCGAAAGCCTGCCCGACCGAGTCGATCCAATTCGGCGATCTGGACGAGCTGCACCGGCGGGCCGACGAACGTCTCGCCAAGGTCCGCGCGAACGAGCACTTCCACGACGCGAGCCTGTACCTGCGCGGCGACGACGACGGGATCGGCGGCGGCGGCGCGTTCTTTCTGCTGCTCGACAAGCCGGAGGTCTACGGGCTCCCGCCCGACCCGATCGTGAGCACGCGCGCGCTGCCGCAGATGTGGCGCGCGGCGGCGAAAGCCGCGCTGGTCTTGGTCGCCCTCACGGCGGCGGCGGCGCTGGGGTCGCGGCGGTGAGCGCGTCGTACTACGGGCGCCCGATCGTCAAGCCGCACGTCTGGAAGCCGTACGTCCCGTGGTACTTCTGGATCGGAGGCGCGGCGGGTGCGGCCTCGGTGCAGTGCGTCGCCGCGCGCGCACGCCGCGAGCACGGACTCGCAACCGTGCAGAAGCGCGCCGCGCTGGCCTGCATGATCGTGGCACCGGTGCTGCTGATCGCCGACCTCGGCGTGCCGTCACGCTTCTACAACATGCTGCGCGTCTTCAAGCCGACCTCGCCGATGAACCTCGGCACGTGGATCGTGACGGCGTTCGCCGGCGCGCTCGGCGCGTCGACCGCCGCCGAGATCCTCGGCTGGAACCGTACCTCACGCGCGCTCGAGGTCGCGGCGGCGCTGCTCGGACCGCCGCTCACCGTCTACACCGCGGTGCTGCTCGCCGACACCGCGACGCCGGTGTGGCACGAGTCGTACGAGACGCTGCCGTTCGTGTTCGCGGCGAGCGGGGTCGCAGCGGCGGGCGCGATCGGCTGCGCGTTCGCGCCGCCGGCCGAGACGCGGTTTGCCCGCACGCTGATGGTCGCCGGCGCGCTGGCGCTGCCGGTGACCGGTCAGGTGATGGAACACCGGCTCGGGCCGCTGCTCTCCGAGCCGTATCGGATCGGCGTCGCCGGCGGCTACACCCGCGCTTCCGCCGCGCTCGCGTGCGCCGGCGCCGCGATCGGGCTGTTCGGCCGGAAGAGCCGTACCGCGACGCGCCTCGCCGCGGCGTGCGTCGCGGGGGCGGGGATCTTCGAGCGCTTCGCTGTCACGGCGGCGGGCCGGCAATCGGCGCTCGACCCCAAGTACGTCGTCGAATCACAGCGCAAGCGGCGCGCCTAGCTCGGTTACGAGCCCCAGTGCGCGACGATCTCGCTCGAGGGGAGGCCGAGCTCCGCGCATAGCCAGAGTGCCGATTGCGCGCGCGTCATCGGCTTCGCGGGCCACGGCAGCTGTTTGCCGGCGTGGCTGTTCACCGCGTCGCGCTCGCTCTGCGTCATCGTGTCGCTCGGCCGAAAGTGCAGCGAGTTCGGGTCGCTCATCAGGCCGCGCGCGCCGATCAGGTTGGCGGCGGCGAACGTCTTCGGGTCGCGGTCGTAGCTCAGATCGTCCCACCAGAAGATCGGCACGCCTTGCTCCAGCAGACGCAACTGCAGCGCCGCGACGCGCGAGCCGTTCGCGTGCGCCTGCGCCGGCGTGACGCCCTGGCCGACGCAGTACGCGGCCAGCGTTCCAGCCGCTTCGCCGATCGCCCACTCGCCGGGATGGACGCGATAGGCGCCGCTGGTCAGATGCGTCGCGCCGATGTTCTTGCACGCCGCGATCAGGTTCGACGCGTCGGTCGGGATCAGCGATCCGAGCGGGATCTGGAACGGGCGGACGGGGATGCCGCCGACCCACGGCGTGCCGGGCGGACCGTCGATCTGGTGCACGTCGATCCCGTACATCCCGATCCCGCACGAGTCCGAGAAGTTCATCGGCGCGCGCTTCGCCGGTGAGCTCGCGTCGGCGACGGCGATGTGCTGCTCGACGATGCGCACGATCGGCTTGGTGATGCGCCGCGACTCCCGAATGTAGGCCTGCGGCGCGGTACCGTCGGCGCGCCCGAAGATGTCCTCGCGAACGGCCAGGTTCGGATAGCCTTTGCCGCCGCCCCCGTCGTCGTGCGGCGCCTCGGTCTGCAGCCAATAGAGGTACGCGATCGAGACGGCGCGCGCGGCCTCGACGATCGCCGCGTCCTGCGCGGCGTCGCCGGTCGGGATCACCGCCGCCTGATAGTCGTTGCAGCCGACGTTGATCGTCGTGCGATCGTGCGCGAAGCCGGGATCGGCGAAGTTGCGATGATCGATGTACTGCCGGTAGTCGAACAGCGTCTCCCAACCGGGGTTCGCCGAGTGCGCCGAGCTGAACACGCCGCCGATCAGCCCGTTCCGATGGTTGTAGACGCCGAAGGCCTGCGCGTCGATCAGCGCCTGCGTGTAGTTCGCCGGACGCGGAATCGTGTGGTTCTCGCCGTCCGGACGATGCTCGAGAGCGATCGACACGGTGATCGGCTGGATGTGTCCGGGACTCGCATGCGCCTCCGCGTTCGGTTCGCCCGTGTCGCTCTTGGCCTCGGCGCCGATGAACCAGCTCACGCCGCACAGCGGGAGCAACTCGCCCAGATCCGTCGCGTCGACGAAGATCGTCGCGCTCACGGTGTCGCCGTTCGCCAGCCGCAGCGACTGCACGGTGCCCGCGCCGACCTCGGCGGCCGCGAACGGCGTGTCCAGCATCAGCGTCACGTGCGCGCCGGCGTCGTCGAGCAGTTGGCGCAGGACGGTCTCGCTCACGTTGGAGTCGGCCGAGAACGGGTGCCCGGCCGGCGCGAAGCCCGGGTTGAACGTGCGCCCGTCGACCCCCGGTGCGAGCGTCGAGTTGGCACGGTACCAGCCGCGGATGTCGTCCTTGAGCGCTTGGTACGACTTCGAGCTGCCGTACGTGTTCGGCGAGGTGACGGGCGCCGACTCGTCCCAGCGCGTGAGCCCTTGCGCGGTTGCCTGGCCGCCGACGTTCCCGCCGGCGTCGATCAGCGCGATCGACTTCCCGTAGCGGGACGCCGCGAGCGCCGCGGCGACCCCGCCGAAACTCGCCCCGACGATGACGATGTCGAAATGCTGTGCCGCCATGACCTCCTCGCGGCGTTCCTGCGCCCCGGGACAAATCCCGCGTCCCGCGAAGCAGTTTGCATGCAAGGCAAGCTGCTGCTGGGCACCATGGGCGGGCCGCCGCCGCCGGCCTCGTCCAGGCCGGGTTCGACATGATGGACGTGCTGTTCTACGCCTTCGCGGTCTACGCGGGATATCGCACGGCGCTCGCGCCGGCGAAGCGCGCCGTCGCGCTGCCCTCACAAACCGACGCGCTGCCGGGAGCCGGGACCGATCGACCACTTTGACGGCACGCTGAGCCCCGCTGACCATAGCTGGCTCTTCGAAGGGCCGCGCAAGGTCAGCGTGACGGCGCGGCTCCTCGTGCGCATCCTGCCCTTCGTCGAGCGGCTCAACCGCGCGTTCTCGACGGTGCCGAACGTCGCCGTTTTCGAGACGAACGCGTTTCCGTGGGTCGCCGGGATCGAACGCGAATGGCTTGCGATTCGCGCCGAGCTCGAGCGCGTTCTCGCGCGCAAGGACGAGCTGCCGGGCTTTCAGGACATCTTGCCGGACGTCGCGTCGGTGACGCGCGATCGCGGCTGGAAATCGTTCATGCTCACCGGGATGGGCGTGACGTCGGACCGCTGTGTCGCCCTCTGCCCGGAGACGTGGAGGGTCCTCGCCTGCGTCCCGGGCTTGTCGATGGCGATGTTCTCGATCTTCGAGCCGGGGAAGAAGCTGCCGCCGCACCGCGGACCCTACAACGGCGTGTTACGCCTGCATCTCGGCCTCATCGTTCCGGACGAAAGCGACGAGGTGGCGATCCGCGTCGGATCGCGCGTGTGTCATTGGGAAGAGGGCAAGGCGCTCGTCTTCGACGACTCGTACGAACACGAAGCCTGGAACAACAGCGACCGCGTGCGCGTCGTCCTGTTCGTCGACTTCGTCCGGCCGCTGAGGTTTCCGGCCAACGTCGTGAACGCGCTGCTGCTGAAGTTCGCTTCCCATTCGCTGTTCGTGCGCGAGGCCCGCGAGAACCACCAGCGCTGGGAGCGCCGTTTCTTCGGCGGTTGAGCCGGCGGACCCCGATCAACCCGCCTTGCGCAGCACGAAGTTCACGTATCGCCGCTCGCCCGAGGCGAACGATTCGTAGAGTTTGGAGCCGCGCGTCCCGGCGAACTCCCGGCCGAACGTGCGCAGCGGCGCGGGACACAGGCGCCGCAGCGCTTCCTCCCGGCGCGGACTGTCGAGCTCCAGCGCGAGCACCACGTTCGCGGTGATGTCCTCGTCGAGCGTGCAGACGAAATCCGAGCGGCCCACCGCAGCGCGGAGCGCCGCCGGCTCGTCCCCACGCGGGAAGCAGGCCATCAAGAAGACGCCGCCCGGCTTGAGCACGCGGTGGACCTCGCGCAGGAACCGGTCCAGGTCGGCGTAGTGATGCGAGGACTCGACGTTGAGCGCGACGTCGAAGTGGGCGTCCGGGAACGGGATCGCGTGGGCGTCGCCGGCGACGAACCGGAGGTTCTGCTGCTCGGCGTAGCTCCGCCGGTCGAACGCCACGGCGCGGCGATTGAAATCGAGGCCGACGTAACGACGCGGCTGCATCGCACCGGCGAGGTACGACGCGCCGCCGCCGCGGCCGCACCCGATCTCCAGGACGTCCTTCCCGCGCAGCTCGGCCCGCGAGGCCACGTGATGGTAGAGCTGAACGCCGTAGCGGTGCAGCTCGAATCGCGGATCGAGCGCAAGCCTGCCGCCGTCGAGGTCGGCGAACCCGTAGTTCATCACCGTCGCGTCGCCGTTCTTGTCGAGCGCGGTGACGAGCGAATACCACGCGTTCGTGAAGAACTTCGCCGCGGTCGCCGAATAGAAAAAGCGGGTACTCGCGTTTTCGATGCCGGCCCGCGGTTTCGGCGTCGTCACCCCGCCGGGTCCCGCAGCGCTTGGGCCACCGCATGATCCTCGCTCCACGCGCTGCCTTCGGCGATCGTCCGCGCGAGCTCGGCCGGATCGAGCGTCTCGCGCAGCGCCGCGAGAATCTTTTCGTACTCCAGCCGTTCCGTGTTCTCGCGCAGCGCTCCGAGCGCGGCCGAGCGCGCATCGACGAACCCCAGCAATCCCGCCGCACGCACTCGATCGTAGCGCACGCGCGCGGCGTCGTCGCCGGGGCGCAGTGCCGCGATCGCCGCTAGATGCTGCAGGGTGAAGACGAGGGTGACCTCGCGCTGCGCATCGCGCAGCGGCGCGATCGTCTCGCGCGCCTGCGCGAACGCCTCGCCGAAGCGCTCCAGCGCGACGAGGTAGGCGACGATGTCGGACTGCGCGGTCGCCGCACCCGGTACGTCGTCGCCCGTGCGGTACGCGACGAGCGCCTCGCGGGCGATGCGCAGCGCGGTAAGCGCGTCGCCCCCGCCCCGGAACTCGGCCTCGGCGAGGCTGAGCGAAACGGTCGCGGTGAGCTGCCAATGTCCCGTCGCCGCGGCGAGGTCGAGCGCCTCGGCGAAGCGCGCCCGCGCGCCGGCGAGATCGCCGGCCAGGTAGCGCGCGGCACCGAGCGCTTCGAGCACCCAACACGTCAGCTTGCCCAGCCCCAGCGTGCTCGCGGTCTTGAACGCTTCGAGCAGCAGCTCTTCCCCCTGCGCGCGCTCGCCGAGCAAGACGAGGGCGTTTCCGGCGATTCGCAGCGCCCACACGAGGAACACCGGATTGCCGATCTCACGGCAGCGCGGCAGCACGCGTTCGGCCGCCGCGTAGCTGCTTTTGTGCAGGCCGAAGCGCCAATCGAAGTTCGCTTCCTGCAGGTCGAGCTTCGCGGCGAGGGCGATCGGGGTCGTCGAATCGACCGTCGCCTGCGCCGTGCGGATCCACCGGCGCCCTTCCGCGTGCGAGCTCGCGAACGTCACGGCGGAAAGGCTGGCCAACTGCTGACCGATGACGACGTCGCCGCCCGGCTCGAACGCCCAGGCCAGCGCGGCGCGCCAATTCTGCATCTCCGGCTCGACCTGCCCCAGCCACTCGCGCGACGGGGTCGCGGGCCAGCTCCGTTCGAAGCGATCCGCCAGCTCGGCGCAGGCCGCCGCGTGCCGGCGAGCGAGCAGCGCGTATTCGCCGGACTCCTCGAGCTTTTCGCGCGCGTACTGCCGGGTCGACTCCAAGAAGCGGTACCGGGTCGAATCGCCGGCGTGATCCGCCTGCACCAGAGACTTGTCGACGAGCGACGTGAGCAGGTCGAGCACGGCGATCGCATCGACGGTGTCATCGGAACACACGGTGGTCACCGTCTCGAGCGTGAACCCGCCGGCGAAGATCGCGAGCCGCCGGAACAGCGTGCGTTCCTCCTGCGAGAGCAGGTCGTAGCTCCAATCGATCAGCGCGCGCATCGTCTGCTGCCGCGGCAGCGCGCTGCGGTCGCCGCCGGTCAGCACGCGGAAGCGCTCGTCGAGCATCTGTGCGAGCTCTTGCGGCGAGAGTATCTTCACCCGCGCCGCGGCCAGCTCGATCGCCAACGGAATACCGTCGAGCCGCCGGCAGATCTCCGCCACGAAGCGCGCGTTCTCGTCGTCGAGCGCGAAGCGTTTTTCAACCGAAAGCGCGCGATCGGTGAACAGCGCGACGGCGCCGTAGTGCGCGACGCGCTCGGAGGTCACCGCGCTCGCGCTCGGCACGGCAAGCGAGGGCATCCGGTACACCTCTTCGCCCGCGATGCGCAAACCCTCGCGGCTCGTCACGAGAATGCGCACGTCGGGACAGGTGCGCAAGATCGCGCTCGCGACCGCGCGCGCTTCGTCGATGACGTGCTCGCAGTTGTCGAGGATGAGCAGCAGCCGCTTCCGGCGCAGATAGGAGAGCAGCGCATCCAGCACGGTGCGGTTCGGCGCTTCCTGCACGTTCAGCGCCTGCGCGACCACGCTCGCGACCAGTGCAGGATCCGAAATCCGCGCGAGCTCGGCGATCCAGACGCCGTCGCTCGAGCCGTCGAGCAGCTCGGCACCGACTTGGATCGCGCAGCGCGTCTTCCCGGCGCCGCCCGGGCCGACCAGCGTCACCAGCGGAGATTTTTCGATCAGCGCTGCCACCTCGGCCAACACCGCGTCGCGGCCGACGAACGAGGTCAGTTGCCGCGGAAGATTGTTGGGCAGCGCATCGATCGAGACCAGCGCGGGAAACGCCTCGGGCAAACCGGGTGCGACGAGCTGGTAGACCTGCTCCGGCCGCGCGAGGTCTTTGAGGCGATGCTGTCCCAGGTCGCGCAGGCTCACCAGCGGCGGGAGCTCGCCGTGCAGCAGATCGGCGGCGGTCGCCGATACGAGCACCTGTCCGCCGTGCCCGATCGAGAGCAGGCGCGCGACGCGGTTCACCGCGGGCCCGAAGTAGTCGCCGTCGCGCTCGTCCGCGCTGCCGGTATGGATCGCGGCGCGAACGCGCAGTCCCTCCACCGCGGAGAAATCCTCCGCCGCAAGCGCAAGCTGTGCGGCCAGCATCGCCGCGACGGCATCCGACGAGCGCGCGAACGCCGCGCAGAACGCGTCGCCGATCGTTTTGAAGACGTAGCCGCCGTGCGCGGCGATCGCCGCCGCCAGCACGGCGTCATGGCGGCGCAAGGCGTCCTGCATCGCGGGCCGATCCCGCTCCCAGCGCGTCGTGCTGCCGTCGATGTCGGTAAACGCGAACGCCACCGTGCCGCTTGGTCGCTGCCCAAGAAAAGCGTGCTCGGGACGCCCGGCATTCGCGCTCACCGCACGTCTCTTCGCTGCGCGGGCGGATTCGGTCTTTTCACGATCGTGCGACCGCTACGGTCCGAACGCATACAGTGTGCCGTTCCAGCTCACGGCGTAGAGCTGCCCGCCGGCGACGGCCGGCGCCGCGAAGAGCGGCGAGTCGACGATGAAATGCCACAGCAGCGTTCCGGTCCGCGCGTCGAGCGCGTAGAGCGTCTTCCCGACGCCGTCGCCGGCGTACACGACCCCGTTCGCGACCGTCGCCGGCGTGAACGGCGTGTTTCCGCGCCGGCTGGCGGAGATCGTGAACGTCTGGCTCCAGCGCAACGAGAGCCGGCAGCCGGGCTGGACGTCGAACGCCAGCATCCCCGCCGCGTACGTGCCGCTCGTCGCGTTCGGCAGGTAGACGACGTGGCCGGCGTACGCCGGCGTCCCGAGGTTCACGCCGAACGCCGTCGACGATCCCGCCGCGATCGTCTGCGTCGGCCCGGCCGCGATCGCGTCGAGATCGTAGGCGTAATAGATCCCCGTTTTCTGCTCGACGACCAGGCACGCGCCGCCGTCCGCATAGAGCACCGCGCTCCCGCCGAAGTCCGGGTCCGGCGACGTGGTCGGCGGCGCGTCGTACGCGCTCAGCATCATCCCGGCCGTCAGTTGCACGACCGCGTTCTCGACGCCGCCTTCGCCCGCGCCGGTGTTGCCGATCGCGCCGTACAGCGCGCCCGAACCGCGCGGGTCGAGCGAAAGGCCGCCCGGCCCCCAGATGCCGGCGCTGAGCGTCGCCGGCGTCGGCGGGTTGAAGTAGAGCGGGCCGGCGACGACCGCGCCGCTGTTCGTATCGACGGCCCGGACCCCTTCGGCGGACGGCTCGACGTCGCAGTACGACGCGGTTCCGACGAACGCGCGATGGTTCGCGGCATCGAAAGTGACGGCGCTGTAGACGTGATCGTGCAGCGGATCGGTCGTCACCGCCGCGGGACCCCAGGCCGGCGAGATCGCACCGCTCGAGAGATCGACGGCATACATCTTGCCCGGGCCGCCGACGGCGTAGAGCCGGTTGTTCGCGCGGTCGAGCGCGGGCGTGCCGGTGACGCCGAAGACGTGGTCCGGGATATCCCCACACGCCATCACCGTCACCGCGCCGACCGCCGTCGTGTTCCACACGATGCCGCCGTCCGCCGCGTTGAACGCGGTGAGCCCGCCGCGCTCGTCGCCGACGATGACGAGATCATGGTAGACACCGTTGACGAGCACGTTGGTCGCGACCAGCGGCTGCGTGTCCGCGAACGTCGCGCCTGGGATCTTTGCCGACCACTTCAGGTGGAGTCCCTGCGAGGCGGCGAGCGTGCCGAGCACCGTTTCGGAGGGATTGCTTCCCGTCCGCTGATTGTCGAAGCCGAACGTCGTCCAGTCCGTCGTGTTCGGCGTCCTCGGAGCCGGGAGCGTGACGGACGCGCTGACCGCGGGCGTTCCAGTACCGGCGGTGATCTTGACCGCTGCGATACCGGGTGCGCCGTTGTACGTCACCGACACGGCGTCCGACGGGCTCGATACCGTGGCGGACGAGAGCGACATCGCAGCGTCGCTCGATGCCAGCGCGATCGGCGCGTCGTACGGATCGGCGATGATCGTGTTGCCGCCCGCGTCTTGCGCCGAGACGGTCAGCCCAACGACGGCCGCCGTCCCTTGGACGAGCGCGAGGTTCGCCGGCAGCCGCAGCGTGATGCCGGCGACGACGCCGTTCAGCGTCAGCTGCAGCGCGTTCGGTTGACCGCCTTTGACGGTGACGACCTGCTTGGCGTGCGAGAGCGCGTTCCCGCTCGGCGTCGTCGCCGCCGCCGGCTGCAGCTGGTCGTACAGCGTCTCTTCGAACGTATCGCTTCCCGGTACGACGTTCGCCGTCACCGTGCAGCTCAGGTCGCCTTGCGCCGTGACGCTGCAGCCGGGCGAACCCGCTGCGAGGTTCGCCAGCACCGGTGCGGCGCCGTTGACGCTGAGCGCGAGCGACTTCGTCGAGGCCGAGATGTACCGCGGCCGTCGACGGGCGGAGCTCGCGCGCGCCTGCGGGATCAGGATCGACACGACGACCTGCGCGACGTTGGCCGCCCCCGGCGAGCCGGGCGCGGCCGACGTGCCCCCTCCGCCGCCGCCGCACGCGGCGAGCGACGCGCACAGACACGCAGCGATCACCGGGCGGCCGTGCATCGGGCTCAGTGCGCGGGCGACGGCTTTCGCGGGAAGTGCACCGCCAAGTGGCGACCGACTTCTTCGATCCCCGCGACCAAGCCGGCGGTCGGATCGCCGCGACGAAAATGCTGCTCGACGGTCGCCGCGACGCTGTTCCACGCCTCTTGCCCGAGCCGTTCGTGCGCGCCGGCGTCGCCGACGACGGCGAACTCGCGCCGTGACGGGACGACGAAGAAGTGCACGGCGTTACGATCGGGGGTGCGCAAGCGACGGTGCGTGTGGAGCGCGCGCAACGCCGCCCCGTGCACGTCGCCCGTGACGTTCCGCACGATCGACACGGAGATCGGCGATGAGGTCATCGCTTCGGCCCGAAAGATCGCGTCCCGGACGCGTTTCTTGTCGACGAATGTATGCAGTTTCCCGTTCACCATGATCCCGTTGCTCCTCCCCCGCCCGACATGCCGCCGCCGCCGGAAAATCCTCCGCCGCCGCTCGTGACCGCTCCCAAGACCCCGCCGAGCACCATCCCGGCCAATCCCCAGCCGTCGCTACTGCTGCTGATGTACGTCCCCTTCGGGTCCGGCAATTTGCCGATCAGCACGATGATCCCGACGATCACCAGCAGGCTGATGAGAACGCCGAGGACCACACCGAGTGCGTCCGACCCGTTCGAGGTCGACGTATCGTACGGGTCCGCCCGCGGTGCCGGCGGCGCGCGCGGCGCGACGTCGCCTTTGCCCGCTGCATCGTCGCTCTTGACCTGCGGTACGCCGCCGATCGCACCGAGAATCTCGTCGACGCCCGCGGTTACCGCGTTGTCGGGATCGCCCGCTTTGAGCTTCGGCGTGATGTCGCCGATGATGCGTGCCGCGGTCGCGTCGGGGACGGTTTGCTCGAGCCCGTAGCCGACCTCGATCCGCACCTTGTGATCCCTCGGGAACACGAACAGGACCAGACCGTCGTCCAATCCCTTGCGCCCGACTTTCCAGCGTGCGAAGGCGCGCACGGTCCAGTCCTCGGTCGGCGTGTCGCCGGTCGTCGGCGCCACGTAGACCAGCACCTGATGTCCGGTCGAGCCCTGATACGCTTCCAGCCGCGCGTCAAGCGCGGCGACGGTCCGCGCGTCCAGGAAGCCCGTCGTGTCGGTCGCCCAGCGTGTCGGCGAGGGCGGGATCGCAACCTCGGCGCCGAGCGCCGCAACCCCCAGTCCGAGCAGCATCGGCAGCGCCAGCAGCCAACGCACGACGCCCCTGCGGCACGCGTGCGCGTTCACCATGAGCCGGTCGCGCCGCCGCCGCCCGAAAAACCGCCGCCGCCCGAAAATCCGCCGCCCGAGAACCCCGACCAGCCGCGGCCCCCGCTGATGAAGAAACTGCGTTTGGGCATGCGCGCGACCGTGATGAATACTCCGGCGATCGCCAGGATGGTGAGGACGACCATCAGGAGGGCGACCGGGCCCGACATGGTCGACGACGGAGCGGGTGCGGGTGATGCGCGAAGGCCCGGCGCCGCGCCGCCGATCGTTCCAAGTATCTCCTCGACGCCGGAGGTCACGGCGTCATCCGGTTCGCCGGCCTTGAGCTTGGCCGTGATGTCGCGGATGATGCGCGCCGCAATCGCGTCGGGGACGATTTGCTCGAGCCCGTACCCGACCTCGATCCGCACCTTGTGGTCGGTCGGGAACACGAACAGAACCAGACCGTCGTCCAATCCCTTGCGCCCGACCTTCCAGCGCGCGAACGTGCGCACGGTCCAGTCCTCGGTCGGCGTGTCGCCGGTCGTCGGCGCCACGTAGAGGAGCACTTGATGTCCGGTAACGCGTTGATACGCTTGCAGCCGCGCGTCGAGCGCCGCGACGGTCGGCGGTTTCAAGAAGCCCGCCGTATCGGTCGCCCAGCGCGCCGGCGAGGGCGGGATGGCGACCTCGGCACCGAGCGCCGCGGTCCCCACGCCGATCACCATCAGCAGCGTCAGGAACCAGCGGCGGACGCCCATCCGGCTAGAACTTCACCGTCGGGGCAGTCTCCGAGCCCGCCGCCGATTTGAAATACGCCTTCTCGGTGAAACGCGCTCCGAACAGCGGGGCGACGATGACGGTCGGGAACGAGTCGCGCGTCGTGTTGAACGTCTGCGCGGCAAGGTTGAAGCGCATGCGCTCGACGGCGATCCGGTTCTCCGTCCCTTCGAGCTGCGCTTGAAGGTCGGCGAAATTCTGCGTCGCTTTGAGCGCCGGATAGTTTTCGACGACCGCGAGCAGGTGCGAGAGCGCCGACGAGAGACCGTCCTGCGCGGCGCTGAACTTCGCGAACGCGGCGGGATCGTTCGGCACGCCCGCTCCGACGGTGAGCTGGCCCACCCTGGCGCGCGCCTCGGCGACGGCGACGTAGGTGCTCTTCTCGAAGTTCGCGGCGCCCTTGACCGTCGAGACGAGGTTCGGGATCAGGTCGGCACGGCGCTGATAGACGCTCTCGACCTGCGCCCACTGCGACTGGACCCCCTGGTCGAGCGTGACCAGCCGGTTATAGGTCCCTGCCAGCCACATCCCCACGACCACGACGACGACGACGAGGCCGCCCAATGCGATCAACCCACGGTTCATATGCTGACCTCCATCGGGCGCATTTTCACTGTCCCCAGCGGCGAATCCGCTTCAGCCACGGCACATCGGCCCACCGATAGGCGCGGTCGCCGCGAACAAAGTGCGACCGAAAGTGCATCAGCATCGAGAGACCCATCGCGTTGCCGTCGTAGAGCTCGGACATTTGGGGCAGGAGCCTCGTCGTTCGGGCCGCCACGATCCACGCCGCTTCGGCGCCCGCCCAATCACCCAATCGCGCACGTGCGAGCCCCACCAACGCCGTTTGCTCGTCCGTCAAGTCGTACGGACCGCCACCGACGGCGCCCTGTGACCATGCGCGGATCGCTCCGCGAAAGTCTCCTTGCAGCGCCCGGTCCACTCCCGCCGCGATGACCCGATCCGGCGCAGGTGCTCGCGGATCGATCATCGCGAGGTCCTGCGTCGCATCACGGTAGGCGCGAAACGCGTCGTTCCAGCGCCCCGCGAACACGAACCGGTCCGCGGGCGGTTCGAGGCTCGCGCCGCCGATCTGTTTCCACATGGCGGTCGCGCGTGCGTCGTCGCGCATGAAGATCGCGGCGATCATCATCCCGCGCTCGCAGTCGATATATCCGAGGCTTTGTCGCTGGACCGCGTTCCAGAAGGGCATTTCACGAGCGAACTCACGGTAGGCACGCTTCGCTTCGCCTCGTTCCAGGTGACTCCACGCCGACGCAATACGGCGGGACGAGGCCTGTTGATCGCCGACTGAAGTCGAATGGGCGAGTGCGGGGCCGTGAAGGACGCACATCACGAGCAGGCCGGTGAGCCCGACGACCACGGCGATCCGAGCGCAGGCGACGATGTTGCGGATGACGGGTTCCATGAGGCTACCGTGCTTCGATGTCCCGGGCGCGTTCGCTGTGTAGGAGCGAAAGAAAAACCCCGCCTTGCGACGGGGTCTTCGTGTGGTAGCGCCAACGGGAATTGAATCTGAATCCGCGCGAACTAACAAGACGCAGCGAGACGCGAAGAAGCGCGTTTAAGAGGCCCCCTGGGCCTCAGGAGCGCGCGGAGACTTGCCGAGGTACATCAAGACGCGGCGAGCATGTTCCACGCGCGTGCCACGGCGTTGCTGCGCGTCCCGTGCGGTCGGGGAAGGCGACAACCCAACCGATGGCTCGGCTACTTCAGATTTCTTGAGCTACGCGGTCGGCGGTCCGGCGGGGTCGGGCGGCACCGGCTTGCGAAACCGCGTCACCCGTTCGACGCGCCACGCTCGCGAGGTAGGCTGCGTGCTACTACGTCCTATGAACTCTACTAGGGGCGCGTGATACGGCGCTAGCTCTTCCACCCAAGTCCCGCACGACCGTCGCGCCGCGCGATACTTCTCGGGATCAAAGTTCTTCGGCATGATCTTTCTCACGCATATATGAGTGACGTCGTGCTCGTCGAACACCGCGTCGCAGTCAAGACAAACCCCATCGCCTCTTCTCATCGCAACCCCCAGCGCGGCGAGACCGAGTACGGGAAGAAGTGCTGTGCCCAAGAAGAAGTTGGCATTGGGTTTGGGCACGAGGGCCTGTGCCTAGAAGTACGCTTGACGCAGGTCTAGCGCCTTAAGGGCTGCGCGGACGGTCGATGCATCGCGCCGCGCAGTTTGAACGCGCGCGCCCTCGCAGACCGCCGCAACGCTGTCGTAGAGTTCCAGGGCGCGCATGTAACGCCCAAGCTGTAGCGCAACGGGCGCACTCGTCCCTGGGCCCGGGAGCCGCGCCCGCTTCATTTGCTCGACCGATTGAACAAATGCGTCCGCCGCCGACAGGTCCGCATCGCAGGCAACGGGGTCCTCCGTGCGGGGCCCGGCATCCTCGAACGTATGAGCGCACGCCGCAAAGCTTTCTGCCGCGGCAGCGTATTGCCCCGACGCGAGAAAAGGGTCGCTGTTTGCGCGCGCTCGGGCTTGCTCTCGTTCTGCCACCACGCACGGGTCCACGCGGCCGGTCGCGGCGGCGACAGGGCGGACGAGAAAGACAACAAGGACTAGCGCCAGGAGCAAAATCAAGGTCTTCACCCCGTCCGCCTTCAAACGCGCGGCCTACCCCTCCTCGGACCGTCCTCGTGTCGCCTCGGTGAGCGACCGCAGGAAGGCGCCACGCTCGAAGCTCGTCTGCGATGCTCCGGTCCAGATCGAACGGCACCGCCTTGCGAAACCGCGTCACCCGCTTCGGCGCGCGAGACGCGCGCGAGATAGGCTGCGTGCTGCTACGTCCTATGAACTCTACTAGGGGCGCGTGATACGGCGTATCACTGCAGGATCATGCGGTTTGGTGGCCCTTCCTTAACCCCCGACCATAATGTTGATACGACGCTAGCTCTTCCACCAAGTCCCGCTCGACCGTCGCGCCGCGCGATACTTCTCGGGATCAAAGTTCTTCGGCATGATCTTTTCACGCATATGAGTGACGTCGTGCTTGTCGAACACCGCGTCGCAGTCAAGACAAACGCCATCGCCTCTTCTCATCGCAACCCCCAGCGCGGCGAGACCGAGTACGGGAAGAAGTGCTGTGCCCAAGAAGAAGTTTGGGGACCATATACTTGGCGCACCAAAGATTTGGGTGCCAAGTGAAGCGCCATAGGTACTTTGTGGATGCCCGGCTGGGCGAGCCGAAGTATGTCTACGGCGACCCCGAGGAGCATTTTATGGACGTCCCGCCGGAAATCCTCAAGTGCGTCGCGTTCGTCGCGTACCGTGACAAGAACGGCGAGGAGCACATTGCGGGCACCTGTTTCTTTGTGACCCGACTTAGCGACCGCGCAGACTTTAGATTCGGGTACGTCATTACGGCGCGTCACGTCATCGACAGCATAAGGGAGGTCGGCTACGAGCCGCTTCTGCGCTTAAACCTCAGTCGCAGCGGCGCTACACTATTGCCGTTCAGCTCGCCGTGGGTATTTCACTCCGACCCTGACGTTGACGTTGCGGTGGCCTATCAGCCCAACCAAATCGGTTTGGAAGAGAAGGACGATCACCTTTCACTGCCTTGGGCGGTAATCAAGCCGGGGCTGGTAAATGGCGTGGACCCGCGCAACTTTACGGCGGGGGAAGACGTGTTCATTGCGGGCTGTTTCTATCAGCATCGCGGCCGCGGCCGAAACATTCCCGTTGTAAGACTTGGTAGCATAGCGGCTCTGCCGGAAGAGCGCGTGGAGGCTAAGGTTGGCTCGCCGCGGAGCCCACGCGTTGCGCTCGTGGAGGCGTATCTAATCGAGACGCGCTCGCAAAATGGGCTAAGCGGTTCGCCGGTATTCGTAGTCGAAACGCGCGAGGCCAACGTACACGGCATGATCGGTGACGACCAACTACTCACACACCGCTCGCGACGCAAGATATTTCTGCTCGGTATCATGAAAGGTCACTTTGACACAAAGATTGCTGCGCATGAACTTCCAGAGGGACCGGCAAGGGTGAATGTCGGTATGTCGATTGCGGTGCCGTACTACCGAATCTTGGACGTGTTTCGTCAGCCGGAAATAACGCAGTACGAAGCGGACCTATTGGCATCGCACGAACGAGAGATTAGTGCTACAATGGACGCCAATGGCAGCGGCAAAAAAGAAAGCGAGCCCCAAAACACGCCCCGTAGGTCGAATGAATCGGCGGCCGGGATGGACGAAAAGCTCGGCCATATGGGGAATAGCGGTTTAAATACCATGGAAGAACTACCAGGCAGCCTAGGGCCGCTGGCGCGGCGCATCATCGACGACCCGACCGCTCGGTCCGGCCGTAGCGTGCAATTCGTTCCCCAGGAAATCGCTCGGGCCGAAATCCGCCATTTTAACCCTCAGTTCCCTTTCGATCAGTTAATCGAACAATACGATGGCCGCGCCAATTTCATCGTTTGGCCCAACTTCATTGTCGCCACGGCCGAGGTCAGTGACGACGGATCACTTCCGCCGCGATAACCGCGCCACAGAACAGCGAGGACCCGACAAGTGCGTAACTTCGTCGTCACCTTGGCATTAGGTACGATCATCGCCGGTGTGTGCTGCGCGCCCGCATTTGCAGACGGGACTACAACGTGCTCAGCAGTTGGGCAGTCGATGCTCTCCTTCTCTTCCGGCGTGAATGCGGCCGTGATAGCGGCAGCCAAGGCGACTTTGGCTGCGAGTAGCCTGCCAGGCACGACTTCAAAGCGAAATCCGGCCTTCAAAGTCGTCGAAGATGAGTCCGCGAAGGTTGAGGCCAGCGTCGGTCCGACTCTTTCGGGTCTAGGTCCGCTTGTCGGCGCTGATTTCGGCGACCCAACTCTACAGAACGCGACCGATGCCGTTACGCTGGAGGGGCGTGCTGAGCTTCAAGAAGCACTTTCGTTTGGTCGGCTTTCCCTTCACCTCGAACAGGCTGTAAGTACCCGGAGCGCCACCGCTAGACGTTTGGCAATCGCGAATGCGCTGCGAGCTTTCGGGTCATCTTTTGCAACCAGCAACACCTATGGGACCGTTAACGGTCAGTCGTTTTCGGCGACAACCGTCACGCGCTCAGCGAATAGCTCGCAGCCGATTCGGATTCCGCCCGATGCCACCATTGGGGAAACGGCGGAGGCGCTAAGCCAAGAGCAAGCGCGTCTGTTGTTGCTTCCGTACACTTTCAATCCGCTGGTCAATCGCTGGATCGCGGCGTGCAGGACAGCGCATCAGTTGCCGCCCGCTGCTAGTGCTACACCCTGAACGCGGCTAAGCCGTAATCGCCTGGAAGCGCATAGCAGCGCGTCCAGGATCGACGCGCTGCTCGGCGAGGCGGTCGGTTGTGCGGCCTCCAGCGGTCGGAAAGAGGCGGTCGAAATCGCGTCCGTTCCACAAAGGTGCCACTCGTCGGCCGTCAGCTCGAAAAAACCCCGCCGGAGCGGGGTTTTGATGGTAGCGCCAACGGGAATTGAACCCGTCTCTCCGCCTTGAAAGGGCGGCGTCCTAACCGATAGACTATGGCGCCGAGGACCGGCGCCACTTGCCCGCGGGGCGGTGCGGTCCCTGCGTTTAGAACGCCCCCAGCCCGTTGGGCGTACCGAGCGCGATGTTCGCTGCGGCGCCGGCGAGCGCGTTCAAGTGCGCGGCCTTGGCGTACATCGGCGCGGCGCCGTCGCCGCTCGCCGGATAGTCGTTCGCCGCTGCGAACAAGCCGGCGACGAAGGGCGCGCCCGCGCTCGTTCCGCCGTACACGACCCAGCCGCCCGCGGCCGAGTTGTAGACCGCGATGCCGGGATTGAGGTCGGCGACGACCGCGAGGTCCGCGACGCTGCGTTTGCCGCAGCCCGAGTGCTGCCACGAGCCCGCTGCGAAGTACGCGCTGCAGCCGTTCCCGGAGGATGCCCACGGGCTCTCGCTCCAGCCGCGCGCGGAGAGCAGCTGCCGCTGCAGCGTCGTCCCGCCGACGGCGATCACGTGCGACGAAGAGGCGGGAAACTCGACCGCGCGTTCATCGCCGGCGCTCGCGACGATCGGGAAGCCGGGATGGTTGAAGTGCGCGTCCATCGCGACGAAGTCGCTCGACTCGCGCACGCCGTAGCTGTTGCTGATCGCGGCCGGCACGACCCGGGAGCCCTTCGCCGTCAGCGCGTCGACCAGCGCGGCGAGCGAATCGAGATCGTCGTTGTCGGCTTCGACCAGCGCGATGCGGCACGTCGGGCACGCCGCCGACGCCATCGCGAGATCGAGCGCCGCTTCAGCGGTCCAGCCGCCGTTCGACGACGGATACGGGCCCTTCTTCAGATCCTTGTTGAGCTTCTGGAAACAGCCGTTCGCGGTCGTGCACGGTCCGAGGCCCATGCGATTCCGGTACACGCCGAGATCGTGCTCCGCGTTCGGATAATCGAATGCGTCGACGATCGCGATGATCGGCCCCTTCGGCACCGTCGAGTTGCCGAGCAGCCCGCTCAGGAGCGGCAGCGGCGAGAGCCCATACGCGCTGCGCAGGTCGGATGGATGCAAGCCCGGGATCAACAGGCCCAGCGCGTCGACCAGCGGCGCGAGCGCGGTGTTCTGCAGCACGTGGCAGTTCGCTCCGAGACCGGCGGTACACAGCACCGACGACACCAGCGGTGCCTGCGTCGGCACCGGCGTCGGCGTCGGCTGTCCGGGGAGCGCGCGCGCGGTGAGGGTCTGGCGCTGCACCGCGTCGGGTGAACGGTCGTCGGCCGGCGGAACGTACGAACCGGCACCGCCGCTGCACGCAGCTGCGCCGGCCAGAATCGCGACGACGGCCAGCGCGGTGACGGACCGCGGGATGATGGGCTTTCTCATTGCATTCCTTTGCGGTGAGAGCGGCGTTCTGCCGGAAGCCGGGTGGCTTAGGCGGGTTTAGAGGATGCGGTGCGGCGCGGGCGTCTTCGTCGCGCCGGGTGCCGGCGTCGGCGTTGCGGACGGGCCGGGGAGCGCGCGCGCCGAGAGGATGTGATGATGGGGTGGCGGCAGCGTCGGCAGCGGGCCGGGCTCGGGCGTCGGCGTCGCGGAGGGTCCGGGGAGCGCGCGCGCCGACTCCGGTGCGCGGTCGGCCGGGGGAAGGTACGAGCCGCCCACGTTGCCGCCGCACGCGGTGATGCCGGCCAGCAGGCCGGCGAAGGCGACTGCGGTGATGGATCGGGGGACGATCGGCTTTCTCATTGCATTCCTTTGCTCGAGAGGCGGCGTTCCGCCGAGATGGGCTTCCGGATCAGCGATTGGTAATGACGTCGACCATTGCGTCGACGACGATGGGATCGAACTGCGTTCCTCGGTTTTCGACCAGGCGTTCCAGCGCGACGGACGGGGCGAACGGGGGGCGGTACGGACGGCGGCCGATCATCGCGTTGAACGCGTCGGCGACGGAGACGATGCGCGCGAAGCTCGGAATCGAGCCGCCGGCGAGACCGTCGGGATAGCCGCGTCCGTCGAAGCGCTCGTGGTGGTTGCGCACCGCCGGCGTCATGTGGTTCACCAGCGGCATCGTCGCGATCATCCTCGCGCCGTCTTCCGCATGGCGGCGCATCACGCTCATCTCTTCGTCGCTGAGCCGGCGCGGCGCGTTGAGGATCTCGTTCGGCGTCGCGATCTTGCCGACGTCGTGGATCAGCCCGCAGCGCGAGACGTGCACGATGTCGTGCTTCGCCAAGGCGAGGCGCCGGCCGAGTCGTGCGCACCACGACGAGACGGCGCGCGAATGTTCGGCGGTCAGCGGGTCGCTGTCGTCGAGCCGGGCGACCAGGTCGTCGAGCGCGACGTCGATCTCGTCGATCGCTTCATGCAAGGCGGGTTCGCGGACCAGGCGCGGGATCGAGGTGAGGCGTTCGATCTCGGCATGGACGAGATCGATCTCGCGGATGTCGCACGGTAGGCCCGCGGCCGAGGCGACGGTGATCCGAACCGTGTCGGCGACGGCGAGCAGCAGCGAGCCGACGGGGAGGATGCCGGCGTAGCGGCGGCACGAACCGTCGACCCAGCGCAGCAGGATCGTCCAATCGGCGACCTCGACCGAGACGGCGAAACGCTCGACGAACCGCACTGCCAGGAGCTCGGCGGCGACGGTGCGGGTTTGGGCGCTTACGCGGGCCAGCGCGTCGGCCGCGATCTCACGCTCGCGCTCTTTGAGCGCGGCTGCGAGTCGCGGGTCGCCGCGGCGGACCGATCGGGTCTGATACAAGGGACAGTGCCTCCATGCTGCCCGTCGCCCAAGGGCGGACGGACCTCTCCAGGCACAACGCTACCCCGCGCGCTCCGCCTCATCACTACCCAACTCTTGGTAGAGATTGAAAAAGGAGTACCCTTCTCCCCACGAACCACCCCGGAACGGGCGGGCGGTTGGCGGACTCTTTACGGAGAGCGGCGCTCCTTGATGAGGCCTTCCCGGATCGCGAACGCCACCGCTTGGCGCCGGCCGCTGCAGTTGAGCTTGCGGCAGATCGTGCGCAAGTGGACGTCGACCGTCTGCGGGCTGCGGTCGAGCTCGGCGGCGATCTCCTTGCTGGTCGCGCCGGCGGCGACCAGCCGCAGGACGTCTTTCTCGATCTCGGAGAGCAGCCCGACCCGGGCGCGGTCGGTCGATGGGAGCGGCAGGGCGCCCAAGAAGCGGGCGAAGCCGCCGAGTTCGACCCCTTCGAGCCGTTCGATCGCGTCGCCGAGCGGTGGGTCGCCGTGCCACCCGGTCGTCCAGCGCGCATGCAGGGCGCGGATCGCGTCGACCATCGTCGCGAAGCGCGGGCCGGCCCGCCGCGCGGAGCGCCGCAGGTCGGCGACGGCGCTGCGCGCGCGCCCGTCGTGCGCGAGCAGGATCTCGCCGATCGCGAGGTAGGCGTTCGTTCGCAGCGCCCAGCGGTCGTCGGGATCGACCTTCCGCAAGGCCTCGCGAGCGGCTTTCATCGCGGCGACGCTCTCGCCGCGCATCCCGGCGGCGGCAGCGTACGCGGCGGCCTCGGCCCAGCGCTGCGCGCGTCGGTCGTCGTCGAACTGCTTCTCGGCGCTCGGCGCCAGCAGTTGGTAGGCGTGCTCGAACCGCGCGTCCCAGCTCGCACGCAGTGCCTGCGCCGGCAGCAGCGCCTCGCTGGCCATCGGCGTGAGGAAGACCTGCAGCTCGCGCAGCTCCGTGTCGAGGCGTTCGATCACGTCGGTGTTGCCGGCCAGCATCTCCAGCTCGTAGGCGTTCAGCGTCGCGTACAGGCGCAGCTGACCGTTGCCGGCCTTGCGCGCCGTCTCGTCCAGCCGCTGCAGGTGCCGGCGGCTGGCGGCCGCGTCGTCGTCGACGTCGACGGCGAGCACGTAGAGGACGCTCAGCGCGCGGGCCGCGATGTCGTAGGCGAAGGCGGCCTCGGCCTCGGTGACCGCGCGTTCGGCGAGATCCTTGGCCGAGACGTGGTCGTGATCGTTCAGCGCGACGTACGCGGCCTGGTGCAGCACCCGCGCCCGGCGGGTCGGGTCGCTGACCGCGCCGATCCGGCCGAGCGCGACGCGCGCGGCTCGGCGTGCATCTTCCATGCGGTGCACGCCGACGAACGCGGTGCCGAGCAGACCCCACAGCACGGCATCCCACTCCGACGCCTCGCCGGCCCGCGAGGTCTCGGCCTCGAGCAGCGGGACCGCGTCCTCGCGGCCGAGCCGCACCAGATCGAGCCCGTAGCGCACCACGATCTCACGGCGGGCGTCGCCTTCGGCAGCCGCGATCGCCATCCGAAACCACGCCTCCGAAAGATCGAAGTTCTCGTCGAGCGCCGCCAGCGCAGCCTTCATCGCGAGCGCGCGCGGGCGCTTCGAGACCAGGTCGTCGGGGAGCGCGGCGAGCGCGTCGCGCAGCAGCGTCGCCTCACCGCGGTCGAACGCCGCGAAACCGCGCTCCTCGACGACCTCGGCGATCGTGTCGACGTCATTTTCGCGCAGCAGCAGCGCGACCGCCTCGCTCCAGCGGCTCGCGTTGAGCAGCGCGCTCGCGACGACGCGCACCAGCCGGCGCCGGCGCGCTTCCTCGAGCGCGTCGACGCGCTGCACGAGCCGGTCGCGGTACGGCTCGTGGAAGGCGAAGACGCCGGGCTCGAGCTCGTACGCCAGCCCGGCGGCTTCGAGCTCCGCGCGCACGCGCTCGGCGAGCCCGAGGCCCGCGAGCAAGCTCGCGTCGAAGCGCGCCGCCAGCGCCGCGAGATAGATCTCGTCCTGCGCGGCCGGCGCGCGCGGCGCGAGCGCGGCCTCGACGACGGCATCGTAGAGCGCGTCGCGGCCTTTCAGATCGGGGTCGAGCGCGGTGCCGCCGGCGCCGAGCGCGATCGCCAGCCCGAGCGGCCAGCCCTGCATGCGGTCGTGGATGCGGGCCAGCGCCGCCGCGTCGAGCGGCGCGCCGCTGCGCTCGGCAGCGGTTCGGAACTCGTCGAGCGTGATCGCGAGATCGCCGTCGTCGATCGGCAGCTCCATCGCGCCGCTCGACATCCAGCGCGCGACCGGTAACTGATCGGCGCTGCGGGCGAGCAGGATCCAGCGCACGCGCGGCTGCGTCGCGTCGATCAGCCGGTACACGAAGCGCGCGATGCGCTCGTTCGTCAGCGCGTGGTGCAGGTTGTCGAGGACGACCGTCTCCTGGAGTTCGCCGAGATGCTCGGAGGCCCAGGCCAGCACTTCGTCGTCATCGTCGCCCTTCGCGAAGCGCGCCGCCGCGGCGCCGATCGAGGAGACCATCGGCGGCAGCACCGTCGCGAACGCGGCCGCGAACCCGCGCAGGAACTCTTCGGGGAGCGCGTGCTCGGGCGCGCCGTCGAAGCGCACGTGCTCGAACCGCGTGTGGGCGGCGTACTCGCGCAGCACGGTGCTCTTCCCGCTCGCGGCCGACGCCGAGACGAGCGCGACCGGCGCGGCGCGGACCGCGTCGAGGCGCGCGAAGATGCGGTCACGCGGGAAGAGGGAGCTTCGCGAAACGATCACACTTCTCGCCGGAGAATGGTGGGCCCGGCTGGATTCGAACCAGCGCGCTACCAGTTATGAGCCGGCTGCTCTACCGCTGAGCTACGGGCCCGGCACCCTAGCTCTTCGCCAGGGCCGCAAAGGCTTTCTTCCCGAGGTAGCGCGCCGTACCCGTACCTAAGTCTTCGGCGATCGCCATCAAACGATTATATTTCGCGATCCGGTCGCTGCGGGAGAGCGACCCGGTCTTGATCTGGCCGGCACCGGTCGCGACGGCCAAGTCGCTGATCGTCGTGTCCTCGGTCTCGCCCGAGCGGTGCGAGATCACCGCCCGGTAACCGGCCTGGTGGGCGGCCTCGACGGCGTCGAGCGTCTCGGTCAGCGTCCCGATCTGGTTGACCTTGATCAGGATCGCGTTGGCGCAGCCGGAACGGATCCCACGCTCGAGCCGCTCGACGTTGGTCACGAACAGGTCGTCGCCGACCAGCTGCACGCGCGCGCCGAGGCGCTGCGTGAGCAGGTTCCAGCCGTCCCAATCGTCTTCGGCCAGGCCGTCCTCGATCGAGACGATCGGGTACTTCGCGCACAGGCCTTCGTAGAGTCCGACCATCTGCGCCGCGTCGAGCGGGTGGTCGTCGGGGATGTGCGGCCAGTACTTTCCGTCACGATAGAACTCGCTCGCCGCCGGGTCGAGCGCGATCGCGACGTCGTCGCCGGGCGCGTACCCCGCCTTGCGGATCGCGTCGACCATGACGCTCATCGCTTCGTCGATCGAGTCGAGCTTCGGCGCATAGCCGCCCTCGTCGCCGACCAGCGTTCCGTGTCCGCTCGCGTGCAGCAGCGCGCCGAGCGCGTGGAAGACCTCCGCGCCGCAGCGCACGGCGTCGGCGATCGTCGGCGCGCCGACCGGCACGATCATGCATTCCTGAAACTGCAGCGCGCCCTCGGCGTGCTTGCCGCCGTTGATCACGTTCATCATCGGAACCGGCAGCGTCGCCGCCGACGGACCGCCGAGGTAACGATACAGCGGGACGCCGAGCGAGACGGCCGCGGCGCGCGCGACCGCGAGCGAGATGCCGAGCAGCGCGTTCGCGCCGAGGTTGCTCTTGTTCGGCGTGCCGTCGAGCTCGATCAGCGTGCGGTCGATCTCGCGCTGCGCCGTGACGTCCATCCCTTCGATCGCCGGGCCGGCGATCTCGTTCACCGCGCCGACCGCTTTGAGCACGCCTTTCCCGCCGTAGCGTTTCGGATCGCCGTCGCGCTTCTCGACCGCTTCGTGCGCGCCGGTCGACGCGCCGGACGGAACCAGCGCCTCTTCGACCGCGCCGAACGAGGTCGCGACCGCGACCGCCACCGTCGGGTTTCCGCGCGAGTCCAGCACTTCGCGCGCGCGCACGCTCTCGATCAGCGGCCGTCCCGCGCCGCGCAGCGACTCGATCGACATACCTTACTCTTCTTTCAACAGCGCCCGAAGGGCGCAGGGTTCGGCGAGATTCATACGAGCCGAATCCTTTACTTCGAAGCGACCCAGTCGGCGAGGACGTGCGCGCGCGGGAAGAGCTCGTCGTCGTGGAAGAAGATCGCGACCTCGCGCTGCGCCGACGCCGGCGAGTCGGAACCGTGCACGAGGTTGCGGCCGATCGTCTGCCCGTAGTCGCCGCGGATCGTTCCCGGCGTCGCTTTGATCGGGTTCGTCGCGCCGATCGTCGCGCGGCAGCCTTCGATCGCGTCCTCGCCTTCGATCACCATCGCGACGATCGGTGAACCGGTGATGTACGCGACCAAACCCTCGAAGAACGGTTTCCCTTCGTGCTCGGCGTAGTGGCGCTTCGCCTGCTCGGTGGTGACGTGCATCAGCTTGAGACCGAGAATCGTGTACCCGCGGCGCTCGAAGCGCGCGAGAATCTCGCCGGTGAGCCCGCGCACGACCGCGTCGGCTTTTGCAAGAATCAAGGTCCGTTCGACTGCCATAGCGGACCAGCTATACGTGCCGGACGATGACGCACCTCTCGCTCTCGCGCGCGTGCGCGACGCGCTCGCCGGGACGCGCTTCGCCGACATCCGCTACGTCGCCGAGACCGCCAGCACCAACGACGACGCGGCCGCGCTGCTCGGCGATCCTGCGGCGGCCGGCGCGACGCTGGTCGCGGAGTTCCAGCACGCCGGGCGCGGCCGCAAGGCCGGGCGCGCGTGGATCGCCCCGGCCGGCAGCGCGCTGCTCTTCACGACGCTTCTCCCGGTCACCGTCGCGACCGGCGCGCTGTGGGCGGTACCGTTCTGGGTCGCCCTCGCCGTCGCGGACGGCGTCGAGGCCGGCGGCGGCCCGCGGCTCGATCTGCGCTGGCCGAACGATCTCGACCTCGCCGGGCGCAAGGCGGCCGGGATCCTGTGCGTCTCGCGGGTCCGCGGGGCCGAAGCGCACGTCGGCTGCGGCGTGGGGCTGAACGTGCGGCGCCCGCGCGCCGCTCCGGCGGTCGAGCCGCCGCCCGCCTACCTTTCCGACGTGGCGCCCGGGGTGGCGCGCGAGGACGTGCTGGCCGGAATCCTCGGCGCGATGGACGGGCTGATCGCGGTGCTCGAGCGGCCGGACGAGGTGGCGCGCGCCTGGGAAGAGCGCGCCGGCCTGCGCGGGCGGCCGTATCGCCTGCGGCTCGACGCGGACGGTTCGATCGTGGCGGGGACGGCGCTGCGGCTCGGTCCCGACGGCGGGCTCGTGCTGCTCGCCGGCGGGCGCGAGCAGATCATCCACCTCGCCGACGCCCGCGTCGTCTGACCTTCGCCTAAAGACGGCGGCCGGCGGGCACCGCCGGCTTCACGATGCACGACTATCTTTGGCGGCGCAGCGCCGCAACCGCTCTACTTCGCGATGCCGCCCAGCGCGACGTTCGCTTTGCCGAGTACGGCGATCGCCATCGACTCCGCGGCGCCGTCGAGGCTGAGCGCGAGGTTGGCGGAAGCGCTGACGTGGGCCGGCTTCGGGATCATCTTCGCGGACACACCGCCGTCCTTGAGCGCCTTGGTGGCGATCATGGTGTCGGCGTTCGACGAGAAGAACAGGACGATCTCAGCCATCGCGTCTCACTTCGAGCCGTTCACCAGCTCGTCGAGCCCTGCGGCGACCTCGTTCAGCTCGCCGACGCGCGCGACGGCTTGCTGCGTGCGCGCCGACATCTCGGCTGCGAGAGTGTCGATCACGACGATGTCGCCGAGGATCTCGGCGTTGAGCGCCGACGCGGCGAGCAGCTTCTCGGAGACCCCGCGCGCGGTCGCGACGCCGCCCCGCGTTAACGGCTCGCCCGTTTCGGTCGCTGCCTGCATCAGCAGATCGCCTTGCCGTTCGATCGCTTCGCGCGTCTGCGCGACGTGATCGCCGGAGACTTCGCTGCCGACGATGACGACCGCGAGCTCCTGCGCCGACGCGCGCACCTGACGGCTGCGCGCGACGAGCCCCCGACCGATCCGGTTCACGACCGGGAACGCGATCGCGAGCCCGAGCAGGATCCCGACCAGCCCCCAGGCCAGCAGCGAGGTGAGCGTGTGGCCTTGGATGTCGCTGAACGTCGCGAGCGGGACGCCGAACCAGCGCGCCGCGATGACTTCCATCTGATCGTTGCGGATCGGCTCGACGCGCACGAGGTACTGGACCCCGCCTTCGCTGTCGACGCCGTAGTACGGCTGCTTCACGTCGGCGATGCGCTCGGAGGCGGAGTCGTCGACGAGACGCGTTCCGTCGCCGCGCGTGATCGAGCTGGAGATCAGCTCGCCCTGGAAGATCACCGCCGCGCGGCCGCCGAGCGAATGCGCGGCCTGATCGACCACGTCGTAGTAATGGTCGACGACGATCCCGCCGTAGACCGCGCCGACCGTGCGCTCGTTGGCGTCGGAGATCGGCACCGCCGAGATGATGCCGAGGCCTTCGACCAGGCCTTCGCGACCCGGCGTCGTCGACTCGATCTGCGGCTCGAGCAGCTCGGCGTCGAGCTCGTCGTGACCGAGCTTCGCGGCGGTACTGACCGTCTCGCCCGAGAGCGCGCGCCGCACGAACGGCGAGCCGAGCTTCGACCCGGTTCGGCCGCCGGTCGCGCGCGCGACGACGTTGCCGTGCGCATCGACGACGGTGAGGAACGAGAGCCCGCCCTGGTGCGCGATCCCCTCCAGCGTGCCGCTCAGATTCTTCGCGTGCGCCGCGGTGCCGCGCCGGACCGCGTCGTTGATCGCGGCCTGTTCGACCATTAGCTTGACCTGGTCGCGCTTGCCGTCCCAGTAGCCGGCGAAGCCGGTCGACCCGCTCCCGACCTGCTGCATCGCCAGGTTGTTGAGGTCGGTCGCCATCGTGTTGCGCGCGGCGATCGCACTGATCGCCGACGAGATCACGATCGCTCCGACGAGCGTTCCGACGAGCTTGGCTCGCAGCCCGAATTTCATACCCCGGTTTCCTCCATGACCTTTCCTGCGGCATCCGTGATCGTATAGCGATCGAGCTGTCCGCCGATCGCGGCGGCGCGCGTTCCCATCTCCTCGACGGAGTCGAGCATGCGCTGGGCGGCCGAGGAGACCTCGGCGTTGACGTAGGTGAGCACCTCGACCGACGAGGCGTTCTGCGAGCTGACGCGGGTGATCGCGTCGAACGCGTTCGACACCGCACCCGAGTGCGAGGCCATCTGCTTGGTCGCGGTGAGGGTCGCGCCGACCGAGCTGGTGATCTCTTCGATCGAGCGGATGACGCGGAACGTGTTCTCCGACATCGAGCGCGTCACCGACGTGATCTGGCTGATCTGGCGGTTCGCGTCCATGACCGTCGAGACGATCGCGCGCAGCGCTCCCGACGCGTTGTCGGTCGAGGCGACGCTCTCTTCGAGGCGTTCGGTCAGGCGCGACATCGCGTCGGTGACCTGCGCGATCACCGACTGCGTCGAGCCGATATGTCCCGCGATCTCCTTCGTCGCCTGGACGCTCCCGTCGGCGAGCTTGCGGATCTCGCTCGCCACGACGGCGAATCCGCGACCGTGCTCGCCGGCGCGCGCCGCTTCGATCGCGGCGTTCAGCGCGAGCAGGTTCGTCTGTTCGGCGATCCGGTCGATGACCTTGACGATGTCGCCGATCTGATCGGAGTTCTGGCCGAGGCGCCGGATGTCGTCGCCCAGTTCGGAGATCGTCGTGCGGATCGTCGCCATCGCGTCGACGATCGTGTGGATCGCGGTCCCGCCGCGCTCGGCGGTCTGCGTCGTCTCCGTCGAGATCGTCAGCAGCGAGTCGACCTGCGCCGAGACCTCTTCGATCGAAGCCGACATCGTGGAAACGTTGAGCGCCGTCTCGTCGAGCGAGAGCGTCTGCTGCTCGGCCGAGCCCGCCAGCTCGCCGATCGCGTCGGTCATCGCGCGCACCTTGAGGAGCGCGCCCTCGACGATCTGCGACTGCTCCGCGATCCCGTCCTCGAGCTGCTGCTGCGCGATCGCGCCGCCTTCGATGACGGCCAGCGACGAGGCGGCCGTGGTCTGGAGCTCGCTGCCCGCCGATCCGAGGCGCTGGGATTCGTCGTGCAGCGTGCCGACGAAGTCGCGCATCCCGAAGATCAGCGTGTTGAGGCCGATCGCCAGTTCGGCGAGCGGCCCTTCCGCGACCGGAAGGTCGGTGGTGAGGTCGCCGCCGGCGACCTGTCGGACCGCCCCGGTCAGCCCGGCGAGCTCACCATCGGACGCCTGTCCGCCCGCGCCCGCGTACCGGTCGGGCTGGGCCGCACTGGGTCCGGACGCGCCGAGGACTCGGGCCAGCCCGGCTCCGAGCGCGACGAGCGCGAGTGACGCGGCAATCACGCCGGCCGACCCGTGGGCGGCGCGGGCGAGAAAGATCGTCAGCCCGAGCGTCGCTGCGAGTCCGAGCGCGCCATAGCCCCACCGCGCCGAGTTCGATCGGCGAGCGACGGGCAGGCGCTCCAGAGTCAGTCCCAACGGTTCCCCCGGCACGACGACGGTGCAACGAGCCCGCGCGGAACCGCGCGAGCCGTTCTACTCGGAACATCGGACGAACGCCCGGGCGGATTGAGCCCGCCCGGCCGCTTGCCCTGGTACCGCCGCAGGCCGGCCGTTCAGGCGGAGCGGTTGACGCGGCTGCGCCGCTCGCACGTTTCGCAGAAGTGCGAGTACTTGTTGTCCGTGTCGAAGACCGAGTTCGAATAGTACATCGCGCAGCGGGCGTTGTAGCAGTGCTTGAGCCCGAGCGCATGGCCGATCTCGTGAACGCTTTCCTTCAAGAGCCGCTGGAAGAGCGCGTTCTCATCGGTTGGATCGCCGTAGAACTCCGAGCGCAGGCGATGCAGCGAGACGACGGCGCAGCGCTGCGTCTCGCTGGAAGAACCGAAGACGAACTGGTGCGAGGTCTTGTAGAGATCGAAGTCGGTGACGCCGAGGACCAGATCCTCGCGCGTCTCGTACGCCGCGGTCAAGCGGCCGACCAGTGACCCGAAGAAGAGCTGACCCCGCGCGCTGTTGAGCGCGTTCCGCGGCACGACGAGCGGCGCGCGGACGACAGCGGTCGCCAAGAATCGCTCCTCGAGGCACAACGCCAGTCGAGGGAGCAATCCGGCGTCGATCGCGTTGATCGGAACGATGCTGATCTCGCGCACGGCCGGAGAGCTCGTTTCGGTCTGGACGCGCCGCGGTCCTGGCCCCCTTCGACGAGCTCAGGGTGACGCGACAATCCGTTGTCGAAGAACCCTGGATGATCGTCGGAATCGGGATCGACCTCGCGGAGGTGGAGCGCTATCGCTTCGACGAGGCGATGCGCGCGCGTTTCGCGCGCAAAGTGTACACCGAGGAAGAGATGGCGTACGCGATGCGCAAGCGCAACTGGGCCGAGCGGCTGGCCGGATTCTTCGCGGCGAAGGAAGCGACGCGCAAGGCCTTCGGCCACGCGATTCCGTGGAACGCGGTCGGGGTCTCGCACGAGCGCAGCGGAAAGCCGATCGTGCGGTTCTACCGCGGCTATGAAGCGCTGCTCGAACGGCGCGGGGTGCGCGCGATCCACCTGACGATCACCCACACGGCGACGATGGCCGCCGCGGTCGTCGTTCTCGAAGGCTGACGCGATCACCGTGCGAGTCGTCACTGCGGCGCAAATGCGGGCGATCGATACGGCGGCGATCGCGCGCGAGGGGGACGCGCTGATGCGCGCTGCCGGCGCGGCGATCGCGCTGCTGATCGACCGCTACGCCCGCGGTGACGGCCCGGTCGTCGCGATCGCCGGGGACGGCAACAACGGCGGCGACGCGTACGCCGCGCTCGCCGCCTACGCCGGGGCGCGGCGCACGATCGTCTTCGGCGATCCGTCGGTGCGCGGCAGCACCGCGCGGAGCACCGAGCGGGAACGGGCGTGCAGCGCCGGCGTGGAAGAGCGCGCGTTCCCTCCCGATCCCGCCGTGCTGCGCGGCGCGGCGCTGATCCTGGACGGGATCCTCGGCGTCAACGCGCGGCTGCCGCTCGACGCGCGCAGCATAGCGCTGGTCGATGCGATCGCGGCGAGCGGCGCGCCGGTGCTCGCGCTCGACGTGCCGACCGGGATCGATCCGACCAGCGGCGAGGCCGGCGCGCACGTCGTGCGGGCGACCGCAACGATCGCGATCGGCCGGCCGAAGCTCGGCTGCTTCTTCGACGCCGCGCGCGACGCGACCGGCGCGCTGTGGTGCGCGCCGATCGGGATGCGCGACGAGGACGCGAACGGCGTCGACGATCCGCCGGCCGAGGTGCTCGAACCGCGTGCGTTCGGCGCGCTGCTCCCCGCGCGGTCGGGCGAGTCCGACAAGCGCAGCTCCGGCGCGCCGCTGATCGTCGCGGGATCGACGCAGTTTCCGGGCGCGGCGGTTCTCGCCGCGTGGGGCGCGGCGCGCGCCGGCGCAGGCTACGTCACCGTCGCCGCCCCCGAGGGCGCCGCGGCCGCGCTGCGCGGGCATCTGGTCGAACAGGTCGTGGTCAGCTACGACGAGCACGATCCCGACCGGGCCGTGCGCACGATCCTCGACCTGACGAACCGCTGCACCAGCATCGCGATCGGTCCCGGGCTCGGCCTCTCCGACGTGTTCGGAACGATCGTGAACGGCGTGCTCGCGGGAAGTGCGCTGCCGGCCGTCGCCGACGCGAGCGCGCTGTACCATCTCGCGAAACGGCTGCCCGCCTACCGCGAGAAGCCGCTCGTGCTGACGCCGCACGCCGGCGAGTTCGCGCGGCTGAGCGGGAAGGGAACGATCGCGCCGGGCGAGCGGCTGCGGCGCTTGCGCGCGTTCGTCGACGAGCACGGGATCGTCACGCTGCTGAAAGGCCGCGCGACGCTGATCGCGAGCCGCGATGCGACCCACGTCAACCCGACCGGAACAAACGCGCTCGCGACCGCCGGCACCGGCGACGTCCTGACCGGCGTCATCGCCACCTTGCTCGCGCAAGGCCTCACGCCGGTCGACGCGGCGCGCGCCGGCGCGTACTGGCATGGCCGCGCGGGAGCGGTCGCGCTCGCGCACCGCCGGCGCGGCGTCATCGCGCGCGACGTCGCCGACGCCCTCGGCGAAGCATCCCTCGTTCCACCCCAAACGGCCGACCTGATCCGCATCTTCTGACCCGGCCTTGACGCGCGCCGCCGCGCGCGTGATACGCTGTGCGTGGAGAGCATATGGCGGAGACGTTACGCGAGATCGTGCTGCCCGAGACCAGGCCGGAGACGGAGTGGCTCCGCGGCCGCGCGGTGCAGAAAGTGAGCCCGCTGCGCCCACATTCACGCCTGCAGACGTGGTGGGTCAGACGTCTCAGCGACTGGGCTGAGAAACGCGGCGAGGTCGGTTCGGAATGGCGCTTTCGCGTCGCACCACGCGGCGAGGCGATCCGGCCGCTCGTGCCGGACGTCGCCTACCTTTCGTACGAACGCATGGGCGACGCAACGGCCGACGAACTGGCGGCGCCGCTCGTCCCGCCGAACGCCGCGATCGAGATTCGGTCGCCCGGCGATAGCCTCGCGGACCTGAACGACAAGGCAGCGACGTTGCTGCGCGCCGGAACGGACGTCGTCGTCATCGTCAACGCACGAACGCGAACGGTCATCGCACGCGACGCCGCCCGCGAGCGGGTGTTCTCCGGCAACGATACGTTCGAGCACGAGGCACTCCCCGGATTCTGCTTCGCACTCCCCGCAATGTTCGACGTCCTCCGGTTGAACCGCCCTTGACGCGCGAGATCGCGCTGCCCGAGACCAAGCCGGAGACGGACGGTCATCGCGATCGATGCGAACGAACGGCGCGTCTTTTCCGGCAGCGATTCCTTAGTCCACGCGAACCTCCCGGGGTTCACGTTCACGCTTTCGATCATGTTGGACGACTACGGCTCCGCCGCGGCTGACCCTCAGCCGCTCCCGTCGAGCAGTTCGCGCAGTCCCGCTTCGTCGAGGATCGTGACCCCGAGCTGCTCGGCTTTGGCGAGCTTGCTGCCGGCTTCGTCACCGGCGATCACGTAGTCGGTCTTCTTCGAGACCGAGCCGCTGACTTTGCCGCCGGCGGCGACGATCAGCTCGGCGGCAGCGTCGCGCGTGAGGATCGGGAGCGTCCCGGTGAGGACCAGCGTCTTGCCCGCGAGCACGCCGACGGGTTCGCGCGGGCGCAGCGGCGCGGTCAGGTCGACGCCGGCCTCCTTCAAACGCGCGACCATCGCGCGGTTCGGCTCCTGCGCGAAGAACAGCACGACGCTGCGCGCGATCTCGATCCCGATCCCCTCGCTGCGGACGAGCTCCTCTTCGGTCGCCGCGGCGAGCGCGTCGATCGTGCCGAAGTCGCCGGCGAGGATCGCGGCGTTCTGCGACCCGACGAACCGGATGCCGAGCCCCGCGAGCAGCCGCGCCAGACCGCGCCGCTTCGAATCCTCGATCGCGGCGAGCACGTTCGAGGCCGACTTCTCGGCCATGCGCGGCAGCGTCAGCAGCTTCTCGAGGTCGAGGTGGTAGACGTCGCTCACGTCGCGGACCAAGCTCGAGTCGACGAGCGCCGCGGCAAGCTGGTCGCCGATCCCTTCGATGTCCATCGCGCCGCGCGAGGCGAAGTGCCGAAGGCGCTCGACGAGCTGCGCCGGACACGAGGCGTTGGTGCAGCGCGCGAGCGGCTCGCCCTCCGGGTGGTCGACGTCCGCGCCGCAGACCGGGCATACGTCGGGCAACGTATACTCGCGCAGGCGGCCTTTCCGGAGCTCCAGCACCGGCCCGACGACGCGCGGGATCACGTCGCCGGCCCGAATCACCGTCACGACGTCGCCGATGCGGATGTCGTGGCTGCGGATGTAGTCCTGGTTGTGGAGCGTCGCGTTCGAGACGGTCGTGCCGCCGATGTGCACCGGCTCCAGCACGGCGTTGGGGTTCAGCACGCCGGTGCGGCCGACGCTGACCACGATGTCCAGCAATTTGGTGCGCGCCTCGCGCGCGCGAAACTTGTAGGCGATCGCCCAGCGCGGATCCTTGCCCGCGCTGCCGAGCTTCGCCTGAAGCGCGAGATCGTCGGCCTTGATCACCACGCCGTCGATCTCGTAGTCGAGCTGGTCGCGCCGCGTCTCCCACTCCGCGACAAAGTCGATCACCTCGCGAATCGAGGCCGCCGTTCGGGCGTGCTCGTTGACGCGGAAGCCGAGCATCCCCAGATACGCGAGCAACTCGTGCTGCGAGCGCGGCGGCGCGTCGCCGTCGATCTCGCCGACCGCGTAGGCGTAGAACGAGAGCCGCCGCTCGACGGTCATCTTCGGATCGAGCTGCCGGATCCCGCCGGCCGCGGTGTTGCGCGGGTTCGCGAAGCGCGGCTCGCCGCGTTCTTCGCGCTCGGCGTTGAGCCGCTCGAAGTCGCTCTTGCGCATGTACGCCTCACCGCGCACGTCGATGTGGCGCGGCACCTTGCCGCGCGGCGCGCGCAAGGCGAGCGGGATCGACTTGATCGTGCGCAGGTTGGCCGTCACGTTCTCGCCGACGCTGCCGTCACCGCGCGTCCCGCCGGCGCTCAGCTTGCCCTCGTCGTACCGCAGCGAGACGGCGAGCCCGTCGATCTTGAGCTCGCAGGTGTAGGCGACGTCGCCCGCGATCCCGCCGAGCTTCTTCACCCGCGCATCGAACGCCAGCAGCTCGTCCTCACCGAACGCGTTGCCGAGCGAGAGCATCGCGCGCGCGTGCACGTACGGTGGGAATCCCGCCGAGGGCGTCCCCCCGACGCGCATCGTCGGCGAGTCCGGCGTCTGCAGCTCGGGGTGCGCGAGCTCGAGGTCGAGCAGCTCGCGCAGCAGCGCATCGTAGTCCTGATCGCTGAGCTGCGGATCGTCCAGGACGTGATACCGGTAGTTCGCTTCGTCGATGCGCGCCCGCAGCTCGCGGGCGCTCTTTTCGAGCGCCTTCAGCGCCACGATTTCGGCGTCGCGACCTGGACGGGATAGCCGTCGGGATCCGCGATCACGGCCATGCGCCCGAAGCTTGCGTCGTGCGGCTCCTGGAGGATGGGAACGCCGGCCGTGCGCGCGTCGGTGACGAACTTGTCGACGGCCTCGACGTAAAAACCGAGCTGCAGCGAACCCGGCTTGACGGTCAGGCTCTCGCTGGCAGGGTGCAGTCCGAGCATGCGCCCGTCACCGAGGTCGAAGTCGACCCAGTGCGGCGCGGCGTCGGTCCCGAGCGTCAGCCCGAGGATCGTCCGGTAGAACTGTTTCGAGCGCTCGAGGTCCGAACTGACGATCATCGCCAGCGCAAAGGTGGCCATCGCGACGCGTTTCGACGACGACGCGAGCGAACCCGGTGCGCGCGCCGCGCGTTACCGAGACATGATCGGCCGGCGTGCGTTCGTCGCCAGTGCGGTCGCGTTCGTCGCGACGGCGATGCCGCGCGCCGGCGGCGCCGTCGAAACCCCCGACACCGGGACCCGCCGGAGCGCCGACGGCCGGCTGGCGCTCGACGCGGTCGACGTGCTCATCGCAACGCTGCCGCGCGTGCGCACGGTGTGGAAGGTGCCGGCGGCGCTTCCGCCGCTGATCCCAATCGCCTACTACGCCGGTCGCGGCGGTGACCCGGCGCATCCGAACGATCCCGCGATCTGGCTCAACCCCGATCATCCGGAGCTGGTCAGCCCACGCCGCTCGCGGCTCACCGACGAGATCCCGCTCTCGGCCGAGCTGCTGCTGGCCGCGGTCGACGCACGCTCGCCCGGAGTGGCTGCGCTCGGTCTCGACGAGCTCGATCCGGAGCCGCGCCGCCTCGCGGCCGGCGCGCTCGCCGCGCGGGTCGCGGTCGTCACGCGGTACACGCCGTACCCGGCCGTCGACGACGCGGAGTTCGCGCGCCGCGCGTTCGCCTTCGCCGTGCTGCGGCAGATGACGCCGGAGATCGGCGGCGTCGAGACGCTCCCGCCTCCGGCGGCGTTGCCGGCCGGCGAGGGTGCCGTGTACGCCGGGCGGGACGACGACCGGCGCGCGCCGCACGGTTGGGGCGTCGTCTACGCCGACCTCGAGCGCGTCGGCCGCGATCCTCGCGCGTTCGAGTCGTGGGTTCGCGCGTTCGTTCTCGCGACCGCCGACCGCCAGCCGCGCCAGAGCGAGGTGCGCGCGGCGTACGAGGCGGCCCGCGCGAAAGACGCGGCCGCGACCGGCGACCGGTGGGCCGCCCGGCGCGCGTTCGCCGCGCCCTACGTCGACCAGGTGCGGGCGCTGCTCGGCAAGTAGGAGGTCCAATGATGGTCTCGGACGATCGCTCGACGGTCGCATCCCGGCGGCGCGCGTTTCGCGCCTTGCACGACGGGCCGGCGATCCTGGTCCTCCCGAACGCATGGGACGTCATCTCGGCGCGCGTGTACGAAGACGCGGGCTTCCCGGCCGTCGCGACCTCGAGCGCCGGCCTCGCGAACTCGCTCGGGTATTCCGACGGAAACGTGCTCGACGTCGACCTGCACCTCGCGACGCTCGAGCGGCTCACGCGCGCGCTCGACGTTCCGCTCTCCGCCGACGTCGAGAGCGGGTACGCCGCCGACACGGCCTCGCTCGTCGCGTTCGTGCGCCGGCTCGCGGCGACAGGCGTCGCCGGTTACAACCTCGAGGACGTGAAAGCCGAAGGCGAGCTGTTCGAGCTCGACGAGGCGCGCGAGCGCGTGCGCGCCGCGCACGACGCCGCACCGGAGATGTTCCTGAACGCGCGCACCGACGTCTACCTTGCGCGCGTCGGAGCCGAGAACACGCGCTTCGAGCGGACCGTCGAACGGCTGCACGCGTTCGCGGAGGCCGGCGCCGACGGCGTGTTCGTCCCCGGCGTCGCCGACGCCGAGACGATCGGCCGGCTCGCGGCGGCGACGCCGCGCCCGCTCAACGTTCTCGCCGGACCGCAGGTCCCCGATGCCGCCGCGCTGCAGCGGCTCGGCGTGCACCGCGTCAGCGTCGGCTCCTCGGTGATGCGCCGCACGCTCGGCGTGCTGCGCGAGATCGCGCACGAACTGCGCGACCACGGCACGTTCTCGTTCACCCGCGAACCGAGCGTGTCGTACGCCGACGCGAACGCCTTGCTCGACCGCCGGAGCTGAACCGCCCGCGGCTCAGAACGTCTGGCGGTTCGGGCAGTTGCCCGCCGAGACACGCGAGTTCCCGCTGTACGCGCGCTGGCAGCCGAGGATGTAGTCCACCTCGTTGTCGTTGTTGTTCTGCTTGCGGTACTGGGACGCCGCGAACTGCTGGTTGCGGATGTCGGCGCCGCGCTGGAAGCTCGCCATGAAGTCCGCGTGCGCGCGGTCGCGCTGCGCCTGCGCGAGCCGGCCTTCCGCCAGCATCGCCTGCGTTTGCTGCTCGGAGCGCTGCCGCATCGCATTCAGCGTCATCGCCGTCCACGCGCTCATCCATTGCTGGTTCAGGTTGAGATGCATCGCGGTGAACATCGGCACGAGTCCCTCGACCTTACCGGCCGGCGCGAACCACCGCGTCACGAGCGCCGAGCACGAGTGGACCGTCCCGAGCGCGATCATCTGCGCGGCATGACACGTGACCGTCGCGCTGAGCAGTTCCTCGACCGGCTGTCCGTTCACGGAGTACCGCACCAGATACCGGGCCGCGTCGCTCGTGAAGCCGGGGATCGTCATCACGGGCGCCTTCGGCGCGGGCTCGGCGCGCACGAACTGGACCTTGTCGACGCCCGTCTGGTAGGTCAGGAAATCCTTCGCGCTGACGGCCTTCGCCCACGGTAAACAATCCTTGCCCGGCCGGATGCCACCGCCCCAGGTCCAATCCGCGCGCGGCAACAGATACGCGCCGGTCCCGCCGTCGGCGCTCGTCGCGCGGAAGATCGGCGTCGTGCTGCCGTTGCAGGTCGAGCCCGGCATCATCGTTCCGGCCGCGTTCCAGCCCGACGGAACCTGCAGCGTCCACGCGGTCTGCTTCAGCACGGGATCGACGATCGCGTACGAATGCATGCCGCCGGTCTGGGCCGGCGCGCCGGGCGCGAAGGTCGCGACGGAAAGCGCGAGCGCGGCAAAGCCGGCGATTCTGGAAACGATCAAACCTATCTCCTCAAGCGACCGACCCGCCCGCGGGTTGTTGGTTGAACCGCACGGGAACGCCTGCCGCCTCCGGATTCGCTACATCGCGTTCTTGACGGCCTGGTAGATCGTGTTGAACGCGCGCGCGCTATCTTTGTCGTCCCAGTCGTCGTTGTTGTTGTTGAGCATCGCGACGGTGAGCTGCACGGCGAGCTGCTTGAGTGCGATCGTCGGATCGGTCGAGATGAAGTCGTTCATGCCGTCACGCTTCGACGGGGATGCGGCCGTTCTTCGTCAGGTCGTCGAGGGTTTCGAAGTTCGCGTTCTCGAGCTTGGCGATGCTCTCGGCGCTCACGCGGATGCGGCCCTTGGCACGCTCGTCGGTGAGCACGCCGTTGAGGTACTCGCCGGTGTGCGAGGCGGGGTTCGCCGCGATCTCTTCCGGCGTGCCGGTTGCGACCAGGTTGCCGCCCTTGTCGCCGCCCTCGGGGCCGAGGTCGATCACGTAGTCGGCGGTCTTGATCACGTCGAGGTTGTGCTCGATCACCAGCACCGTGTTGCCCATCCCGACCAGCCGCTGAAGCACCTCGAGCAGCTTGTGGATGTCGGCGAAGTGCAGCCCCGTCGTCGGCTCGTCGAGCACGTAGAACGTGCGTCCGGTCGCGCGCCGTGACAGCTCGGTCGCGAGCTTGATGCGCTGTGCCTCGCCGCCCGAGAGCTGCGTCGCCGGCTGGCCCATCTGGATGTAGCCCAGACCGACCTCGCAGATCGTCTGCAGCTTGTTCTTGATGCGCGGAATCGTCCCGAACAGGACCGCCGCCTCGTCGACGCGCATCGCGAGCACGTCGGCGATCGACTTGTTCTTGAACTTCACCTCGAGCGTCTGCGCGTTGTAGCGCTTGCCCTTGCAGACCTCGCACGGCACGTAGACGTCGGGCAGGAAGTGCATCTCGATCTTGATGATGCCGTCGCCCGTACACGCCTCGCAGCGCCCGCCCTTGACGTTGAACGAGAAGCGCCCTTGCGTATAGCCGCGCATCTTCGCCTCGGGGGTGAGCGAGTACAGCTCGCGGATCAGATCGAACGCGCCGGTGTAGGTCGCCGGATTCGAGCGCGGCGTGCGGCCGATCGGCGACTGATCGATCACGACCATCTTGTCGAGCGCTTCGGCGCCCTTGACGCGGCCGTACGTGCCGCCCGCCGGCTGGTGGTGCAGGTACTGGTTGAGCGCTTTGACGACGACCTCGTTCACCAGCGTCGATTTGCCGCTGCCGCTCACGCCGGTCACGCAGGTGAAGGTGCCCAGCGGGATGTCGACGTCGACGCCGCGGATGTTGTTCGCCTTCGCGCCGATCACGCTCAGCGTGCTGCGGCCCTTCTTGCGGTGCTTCGGGATCGCAATGAACTGCCGTCCCGACAGGTAGGCGCCGGTCAGCGACTCGGGGTTGTTCTCCATGTCGGCGATCGTCCCGACCGAGAGGATGCGGCCGCCTTCCGCGCCGGCGCCCGGACCGATGTCGACCACGATGTCGGCCGAGCGCATCGTGTCCTCGTCGTGCTCGATGACGATCAGCGTGTTGCCGATGTCGCGCAGCGTTTCGAGCGTCGCCAGCAGCCGGTCGTTGTCGCGCTGGTGGAGCCCGATCGACGGTTCGTCCAGGATGTAGAGCACGCCGACCAGCGAGGAACCGATCTGCGTCGCGAGCCGAATGCGCTGCGACTCGCCGCCCGAGAGCGTCGTCGCGCTGCGCGAGAGGTTCAAATAGCCCAGGCCGACGTTCTTGAGGAAGCCGAGCCGCGCGCGGATCTCCTTGAGGATCTGGTGCGAGATCTTGGCCTCGCGCTCGTTCGGCTGGAACACCGCGAAGAGCGCCTCGGCCGCCTCGACCGACATCTTGGTCGTCGCGTCGATGTTGCGGTCGGCGATCGTCACGCCGAGCGACTCAGGTTTGAGCCGCGCGCCTTTGCAGACTTTGCAGACCGACGCCGACATGTACTTCTCGATCTCTTCCTTGACGTAGTCGGACGACGTCTCGGTGTAGCGCCGCTGCAGGTTGTTCACGACACCTTCGAACTGCGACTCGTACTCCCACTGGTGGCCGGAGCGGGACTCGTAGACGAACTTCTGCTTCTTGTCGGCGCCGTACAGGATCGTGTCGACGACGTCTTCCGGCAACTCGTCGACCGGGGTCGAGGCCTTGCAGCGGCGCGAGCGCAGCAGCCGCTCGACCTGCTGCATGTAGTACGGGTTCGTCGAGGGGTACCGGCCTCCGCCCATGCTCTTCGACCACGGCACGATCGCGCCGTCGGCGATCGACTTGGTGCGATCGGGGATCACTTTCCACTCGTCGATCTCGATCTTCTCGCCGAGCCCGGTGCAGGCCGGACAGGCGCCGAACGGCGAGTTGAACGAGAACAGCCTCGGTTCGAGCTCCTGGAACGAGATGCCGCACGACGCGCAGGCGAACGACTCGCTGAACGTCGCCTCGGTCCACACCTCGGCGGGTTTCGCGGTCCCCGCGTTCGCTTTCACTGCTGTCATCCCGAGCTTGTCGAGGGGCTGATAGAGCACCGTGACGATCCCGGTCGAGAGCTTCAGCGTCGTCTCGATCGAGTCGGTCAGGCGCGTGCGGACGTCGGGTTTGACGACGAGGCGGTCGACGACGACCTCGACGGTGTGCTTGCGCTTCTTGTCGAGCTCGATCTTGTCTTTGAGCTCGCGGATCTCGCCGTCGACGCGGACGCGCGCGAAGCCCTCTTTCCCGATCTCCTCGAACAGCTTGGTGTACTCGCCCTTGCGGCCGCGGATCACCGGCGCCAGCAGCTGGATGCGCGTCCCCTCGGGGAACGCCAGGATCTGGTCGACGATCTGTTCGGCGGTCTGCGAACTGATCTCGCGCCCGCACTCGTAGCAGTGCGGCACACCGATCCGCGCGTAGAGCAAGCGGAGATAGTCGTAGATCTCGGTGACCGTCCCGACCGTCGAGCGGGGATTGCGCGAGGTCGACTTCTGGTCGATCGAGATCGCCGGCGAGAGCCCCTCGATGTAGTCGACGTCGGGCTTCTCCATCTGACCGAGAAACTGGCGCGCGTACGACGAGAGCGACTCGACGTAGCGCCGCTGGCCCTCGGCGTAGATGGTGTCGAAGGCGAGCGAGGACTTGCCCGACCCCGACAAGCCGGTCACCACGATCAGCTTGTTGCGGGGCAGCGTCAGGTCGACGTTCTTGAGATTGTGTTCGCGCGCGCCCTTGATGACGATCGCGTCCAGGGCGTGCGTGATCCCGTCCGGCATACCGACCTCACAACCGGCCTCAGCCTGCGAACGGTTCCAGCGTCAAACCTTCGTTTGTACGCCAGGGAGCCAGGGAGGCAACCGCGCAATTCGAGCGTGAGCGGCAGACGCCCGGCCGCTGGGGCCAACACCATTCTGTCGAGGTATCCTGTGGCAGTCATCGATCTGGTCAAGTGGGACGGTACGCCCAACATCTTCGCCTGGAAATATCCGTCGCAGTCGCTCTCGACCTGGACGCAACTGATCGTCAACGAGTCGCAGGAGGCGTACCTCGTGCGGGGCGGCGTCTACGACGGACCGTTCACCGCCGGGCGGCACACGCTGACGACCGAGAACATCCCCGGGCTGACGGCGCTGATCGGGATCCCGTTCGGCGGCCGCACGCCGTTCACGGCCGAGGTGTGGTACGTGAACACGGTCGCGAACCTCGACATCCGCTGGGGGACGCCCGACCCGATCCAGCTCCAGGATCCGAAATACCAGTTGATGCTCCCCGTCCGCGCCTTCGGCCAGTACGGCGTGCGGATCGTCGACTCGAAGAAGTTCCTGAACCGGCTGGTCGGCACGCTGCCCAGCTTCGATGCGGCGACGCTCGCGGAGTACTTCCGCGGGATCTTCATCATGCGCATCAAGACCGAGATCGCGAACGCGATCGTGAAGAACGGCCAGTCGGTGCTCGAGATCTCGACCCAGCTCGAATCCCTTTCCGACCTGCTGCGCCAGGCGCTCACGCCGGATCTCGCGACCTACGGGATCAACCTCTCGCAGTTCACCATCAACTCGATCAGCGTCCCCGACGGCGACCCCGCGGTGCAGACGCTGAAATCGGCGCTCGCGAAGCGCGCCGAGATGAGCATCGTCGGCTTCAACTACCAGCAAGAGCGCAGCTTCGACGTGATGCAGTCGGCCGCCGGAAACGAAGGGACCGGCGGCTCGATCATGGGCGCCGGACTCGGCGCCGGCGTCGGGCTGGGACTCGGCGTTCCGATCGGTCAAGGGATGGGCGCGCTCGCCGGCCAGATGCAGTTCGCCGGCCCGCCGGCCGCGCCGGCGCCCGCGCCGACGCCGGCCGCCGCTGCGGCGCCGTCCTCGCCGCACGACCGCGTGCAGGCGTTGAAAGACCTGGCCGACCTCAAAGCGCAGGGAATCCTCACCGACACCGAGTTCGCAACCGAGAAGCAGCGCATCCTGAACAGCTGAACGACGAGGGGAAGACGATGACGACGACGGCGTGGATCCGAATCGCAGGCGTGCTCGTCGCGCTCGCCGTGGCGGCGATCGCGCTCGTCGCGGTGCCGCCGGCGTCGTGGACGCTGCCGGCGGTCATCGCGCTCGTGCTGCTCGCGCACGGCGCCGCGTTCGTCTTCTGGGCACCCGCGATCTATGCGCCGGCGCCGGGGAGCGACGCGACCCGGATCGCGCTGATCGGGCCGCTGATCGTGCAGGCGGCCGTCTTGATCCTGCTCGCCGCCTTCGCGCTCGCCCAAGCGCGCAGCTACGGCGGAACCGCGACCGTGTGGACGCTCGACGTCCTCTACGTCGCGGTCTTGGTGATCGGGACCGTTCTGCTCAAGGCCTCGGCGTCGGCGGCCGAGGGTGCGGCGGCGCGCACCGCGGCGATCAAAGCGGCGCCGAAGTCGTCCGACCAGAACTGGTGAACGGGGCCAGCACGTCGAGCACCTCGCCGATCGTGGACACGATCGCATCGGGTGCCGGCCCGTCCGGCGGAATCGGAATCGCGTGGACGTCGAGCAAGATGGTGAACAGCCCCGCGTCGTGCGCACCGACGACGTCGCGCCCGTAGCGGTCGCCGACCATCGCGCTGCGCGCCGGCTCGCTGCCGAGCACGCGGCAGGCGTGCCGAAAGAGCTCGGGGTCGGGCTTCACCATCCCGACCTCATCGGCGAGGAAGAACCCGTCCATGTGCTCGCGCAGGCCGAGCCGGTCGATCTTGTCGTGATGCGTCGCCGCGAAGCCGTTCGTCACCAGCCCGAGCTTGCAGCCGCGCGCGCGCAACGCGGTCAGCACATCGAGCGAACCCGGCGCGAGGATCAGCTCGCCGGACCGCGCGCGAACGTACTCGTCGGCTGCGGTGCGCGCGAGCGCGCCATCGTCGATTCCGACCGCGCGCAGCGCGGCGAGCCACATGCGCTCGCGCTCGTCCTCGATCGGGTGCGCGAGGTGCTCGCTGCTGAGCGCGGCCCAGAACCGCATCGCCTCGGCTTCGTATGCGCCTGCGAGCGCGCTCGCGTCGACACCGCGCTCCGCCGCGATCCGTTCCGCGACCGCGCGCGCCGCGGCGCGATAGGCGGTCGTGTCGTCGTGGAGCGTGTCGTCGAGGTCGAACAGAACGGTGTCGATCGTACGCATCACGAGGGAGAATAACGTGAAAAGGGCCGGTCCCCTCTCGGAGACCGGCCCCCTTCGCTACCCGATCGCGCCGGAGCGCGGGCGGGTTATCTCAGGAGCTTCACGCCGTGGAAACGGACGGGCGTCCCGTTCGTCGCCGGCGAGAAGCTCTGCGTGCTCCGCCGGAAGCTCGAGGTCTGGATCGCCGGCGCGCAGACGGTCGCGGTCGCCGCGCACGTCGTGACGTTGGTGAACAAGAACCCATTGCCCGCATGGCTCGCGAGCCCAGGCGACGATCCATGCGTGCAGGGCGACGATCCATGCGTGCAGCTGGAGGCCGTGGGATCCGAGAGGTCGGCGTAGTTCAGGCACCCCTCGACGTCGCCGCCGCGGAAGAGCAGGTCGTTGACCGCACGCGAGACCGGATTCGCAAAGCCGGGATCGCTCTCGGTGTCGAACAGGTAGTAGTCTTCCCACGACCGGTACGAAGTCGAGGTGGTCGGCGACTGCACGTTGTCGACGTAGTACGTGACGACGTCCGCGTTCGGCTGGACGAATTGCATCGCCACGCCGATCTTGTGCGGTACGGTCGGGTCGACTTCGGCGATCTCGTGGATCGCGAAGTTTACGCACTGGAAAGGTCCTGGCGGTGATCCACGAGGCGGTGAGCCGCCGCGCGGCGATGCAGACGATCGCGATCTGCACGCGGCGGCCGTTTCCCCTCCCGCCCGCCATGCTGGACGAGGCGGTCGAACTGACACTCGAAGACCTCGCCGTCGACGTCGCCGCCGAGCTCGGCGACCGCGGCCTCTCGGGCGAGCGGATCGCCGAGATCCGCGGGCTGACGCTCGGCTGGCCGATGCCGACGTACCGGTTGGCCACGGTCGCGGGCCTCTGCCCCGAAGGCGTGCCGCTGCTGGACTGCTCCGGCGCCGCACTCGACCGCCTGCTGCAAGACGTGCGGCTCGACTTCATCGACCGGCTCCCCGCCGAGCGCCGCGCGCAATTGCTCCAAGCCTATCGCGGCGACCTCAATGCGGTCCTCGGCTACGCCGAGTACGCGGAGCCTGAGGCCAGGCGCGCGCTGCTCGCCTCGAAGCGCGCGCGCGGGGACGGTCTGCCGCTGCGGGACGGCGCCGAGTACCGCGTCCCGGGGATCGTCGTCGCCGCGCTCGATGCGCTGCCCGCCGTCCAAAAAGAACGGGCCGACCCGCTCGCCGACGAGCTGGCGGCGGCGGCGGCGGTCGTCTTCGACGTCCTGACCCGCGAGATCACCGTCGGCGCCGAGGCCGTGCGCCTGCCGCCGCGCGAATTCGAGGTCTTCGTCAACCTGGCCATCAAGGGGGGACACGTTCCGTACGACGCGCTGCTCGAAGAAGTGTGGGGCGACGCCGACGACGATCACGCCAAGCTGAAAGTCGCGGTCGGACGGCTTCGCAAGCGCTTGGGTTCCGCGACGATCCGCAGCATCGACGCCGGATATGCGATCGGCGAGAACGTCACGTGCACGCTGGCCGAGCTCGAAGCGCTCGCGCGCGTCACGGCGCCGTTCGGGACGGCGATGTTCGCCCGGCTCGAAGCGATCGTGACGCGCTACCGGCGCGGGCTCCGGACGGTGCGGAACTGGCCGTGGTACGCGGCCTGGTCGACACGGATCGACGCCTTCATCGAGCACGCGATCGTCGCGCTCGGCAACAACGCGCTGGCCCAGCGACGGTTCGCGGTCGCACTCGACCGCGCCCACGAGGCGATCGCGTTCAACCCGGTGGGCCAAGACGCGCACGAACTCGGGCTGCGCGCGCTGGTCGCCCTCGGCAACATCGTCGCAGCGCGTCAGATGATCGCCGCGTACGCGGAAACGCTGGACCGTACGCTCGGCTTCCCTTTGCCGGATTCGCTGGCACGCATCGTCTACGACGTCGCGTCGTAGCGGCCGCCCTCAGAAGCGGACGAGGAACGAGCGCAGCGCGAACGCACCCAGTTCGAAGACGAGATCCTCTTCGACGATCGCCACGTCACCGGAGACCGCGCGTTCGACCGCGTCCACGGCGATCGCGTCGCGCATGCGGCCGCCGCAGCGCAGCGCGACGCGACGCCGCGCGCCGTCGCACTCGCGCACGCGCACGATCACGCCGCCCGCGTCCTGGGCGGGATACGTCGCGACGATCAACACCGCCGGCTCTTCGCAGGTGAACAGCCGCACCTGCGCTGCGCCGGTGTAGTCGGCCCACGCGTGTTCGAGCGCCGAGATCGTCGCGCCGTCGGTCGGCACGAAGGCGTACGCGAGCCGCTGTTCGCCGCGGTCGGCGAGCGGGTCCGGCCAGCGCGGGGACCGCAGCAGCGAGGTCCCGAGCCGGATCCCGCCGCCGGCGAGCCCGACCGCATTCCAGCCGTAGAGATCGGGCGTGAAGACCGCCAGACCGTGCTCGCCGTCGACGAGGTGGGCCCAGCGCTGCGCGGGCACCTCGAACTTGGCGCGCTCGGCGTCGGTCTCCGGATACGCTGTCCGCACGAGCGTGCCGTGCGGCTGACCGTAGCGCACCTCGCGCGCCGGCAGCGCGATGCGGTGCTCGGCCCGCAGCAGGACGTGATTTTCGTTCCAGCCGGCGGCGATCTCGACGCGCAGCCACGGTTCGTCGACGAGCAGTGAGACCGCCATCGTCAGCCGCGACGACCGGCCGACGGCGAGCCGCACGACGAGCATGCCGTCCTCGAGCGCCGCACCGTCGGGACGCACGCGCACCGTCTTGCGCGTGTAGCCGCGATCGACGTTCCACGCGTCCCACTTCTTCGGCGTATCGGCGTACGCTGCGATCCCGTTGGCCAGCGCGACCAGATTCGGGCCGCCCGCACCGCCGAGCTCGACGATCGTCCCGTCGTCGCGGACGCGCGCGCGAACGTAGGCGTTGGAGAACGACCACGCATCGCCCTCGCGCACCGGAACGGCGGCGCGCGGCAGCGCGTAGCGCAGATCGCCCCGCGGCAGCACGGAGGCGGCCGCCTCGGCGACGCGCGCCGCGATCGCCAGCGCGCGATCGTACTCGGCATGCACGTCGGTATACACGGCCCCGATCGCCGTCCCGCTGATCACGTCGTGAAACTGCGCGCGCAGCACGATCCGCCACGCGTTGCGGAGATCGTCGGCGAGCGAGCGGCGGACGGTATCGGGGGCCCGGACCGCGACGCACCACGCCGCCAGCTCCTCGGCGCGCGCGAGCGCGCGCTCGAGGGCGGCGTTGCGCGCCTTCACGTCGTGGTGGGTCGTGTAGGTGCCCCGGTGCGTCTCCAGGTACAGCTCGCCGCGGTGCTCCGGTAACGCCCCCGGCGCGACCTCGCGCTCGAACCAGTCGGCGACGCGCGTCCAGCCGCGCGAGCCGTCGCCGACGCGCGCGAGGTCGGCGTCGGCCGGACCGCCGCCGCCGTCGCCGTAGCCGACGACCAGCAGCTCGTCGCGCTCGCGCGCCGTCGCGACGCGCTCGTCGCTCAGCGGGCCGTCGTAGCTGTTCAGCACGGCGGCGACCAGCGCGGAGCCGTCGTCGGCGACCCAGCGGAAGCGCGGATACGGCCAGCGCGTCGTCTCGTTCCACTGCAGCTTCGTCGTCGCGAAATACGGTACGCCGGCATGCGCCGCGAGCGACGGAAACGTCGAAGGAAAACCGAACGTGTCGGGAAGCCAGGCGACGGTCGGCTCGATGCCGACGTGCTCGCGCATCCAGCGGATCCCGTGCGCGAACTGGCGCAGCACCGACTCGCCGCTCGGCGCATGCAGATCGGGTTCGATCCACATCGTCGCGACGCCGGCGTCCCAGCTCGTGGCGGCCAGCGCGCGAATGCGCTCGCCCAGCGCAGGGTCGTTCGCAAAAACCCAGGCGTAGAGCTGCGGCTGGCTCTGCGCGTAGACGTAGCGCGGATCGTTCGCGATCTCGCGCAACGCCGTCGCGAAGGTGCGATGCGCTTTGCGGTGCGCCGCTTCGTACGTCCAGAGCCACGCGACGTCGAGGTGCGCGTGGCCGACCAGCGGGACGCCGATCTCGCCCGCAGGCGTGGCGTCGGGCCGCCGTTCGAGCACGATGTGCTCGGCAGGCTTCTGCGCGGCGCGCGCCAGCAGCAAACGCCAGCGCAGACCGTCGCCCGCGGGAAGTCCGGCAACCGGGAGCGAGCGCCGCTCGACCTCGAGACCGATCTCGTGCTCGCCCGGGAACGCGCCGAGATCGATCGTTTCATGCATCCCGTCGAACGCGCCGACCACGGCACCGTCGATGCGGAGCAGCGCGCCCGTGCGCGTGCGGTAGCGCAGGCGCAGCGGCCCATCGGGAAACGGCGTGCGCGCGACGAGCGTAACCGTCGCTTCGTCCGCCGCGCGCCGGGCGAGCCGGACGCGCATCAGAGCGTGGCGGTCAGCCGGTCGTTGACGCTCGTGCAGTTCGCGCGCGATGCGTTCTTCGAGTCGAGCACGTAACGGAACTCGACCGAGAACGGTCCGCGCTTGCGCTCGTGAGGCATTTGGATGCGAAATGCGGCCAGGTAACTCTGGTTGGGCCCGAGCGCCGGGATCGGCTGAGTCCCGACCGTGTTGCCGTCGCGAACCACCGCGAGGTGCTGCTGGGTATCGTCGGGCTGAGCGGCGACGCCGCGATTCTTCACGTCGACGGACAAGACGTAGTTGTCACGTGCCTTGTCGGCGGCGCGCACCACCTTCAGCCGCGGGTTCGCGACCAGCAGATCGGACGGGCACGGTGCGGGCGACGCTACGGCGAGCGCGGCGGCGACCAGGAAAGGCAGCATCAGGACCCCAACCTACGCGCGCCGACGCGCCCGCACCTGGGCCGCCGGGCCGAGTTCACGTCTCGCCCTCGAAATAGTCGAGCTGCGGGCGATCGCGCACGAGCGTCCCGGTCGCCTCGACGACGAACTTGTTCGAGTCGGGGTAGAAACAGACGTCGGACGGATCTGCGCTCGCGATCATCAAGATATCCGCCGGCTGCGCCGCATCGTTCCAGATCCGGTGCGCGCCGTCCGGCACGGCGGGGAACGCGATGACGTCGCCGGGCCGCAGCCCGAACGTGCCGCGCGGGGTGCGCAGCGTGGGCGTCCCGGCCATCACGACGAACAGCTCTTCTTCCGCGGTGTGCCAGTGATACGGGCAATAGTGGTCGCCGGGCTGGAGCCGGCCCATCGCGTACGAGAGCTTGCGCGCACCGAGCAGCCAGCCCACTTCGGCCATCTCACCGCTGAACGGCGGCGGATCGGGGAACCGCGTGTAGCGCAGCTCGTCGACGTTGACGCGACCGGCCAGCACGCCGTCACGGCCGTCCAGCGCCGCACCGAGCGCCGCGTACGCGTTGCCGAAGACGCACGCGCCGTCGCCGACCAGCAGATGCTCGACGTGCGCGGCGCGCAGCGCGCGCAGCGAGAGCGCCGCGCGGTCGGCGTCGGCGACCTTCGGCATGATCACCAGCGCGCCGGCGGGTTTTCCCCACAGCGCGTCCCCGACGATCGCCGCGTTGCGCGCCCGGTCGACGAGCGCGATCTCACCGGGCGTCTTCAAGCCGTCGAAACCGTGCACCGTCCAGCCGCACAGAACGCTCCCCGGGTCGATCGTGCGATCGGGCGGCCGCGCGAGCAGCGGCCCGTCGAGCGCGCTCGCGACGACCGGCGCGCCGGTCGCGGCGGCGACGGCGGCGGAGGCCCGTTCGTGATCGCGGTTCGTCACCAGCACCGCGGCGACGCCGCGCGACCGCAGCTCGCCGAGCGTCTCCTCGTCCGGCTCGAGCGGGTCGACGACGAGATTGCCGTCCGCGTGCTCCGCGAAGAAGCTGTTGAAGTCCAGCCCTCGGTCGGGCTGCCATTGCGACCACGACCACAGACCGGGGACGACGGTTTGACGCATCCACGCCTCTCCGCCGGGCGCGTCAGGTACCCTTCTCGGCCCCGAAGTAGTGGATGAACTTCAGGATGAACTGCGGCAGCGTCGAGAGCTGGCTGGCGTCACCGTACGCGACGTACAGCTCGTCGTGCGGCAGGCGCCGGTGGTATGCGAACGAGACGTTCCACGCGCTGGTGAACGCGGGCGCGAAGCGGACGTCGACGACCGGCGGCGTGCCGATGATGCGGCGCACGCCGAGCGCGAACGAGGAGTTGCGGCCGGTCGCGTAGCTGTAGCCGGCGCGTTCGAGCCACTGCACGTTCGTCGCGCCGGCATCCTCGTAGGCGCGCGTGTCGTCGGCCTCGAGCGAGAGCGTCCCGCGCGGGCCGGCGCGCATCGTCGAGCTGCGCGTCCACGACTCGACCCGGCCGGGTCCGAATCGGCCGGCGTTGTAGGTCATGCTGGTCGGCGTCGCCGACGAGCCGTGGAACCCGTTGCTGCCGGGATCGTTCGCGGTGCCGCTGTGCCAGGTCGCGCCGATCCCGTTTTGCGAGATCGGCGTGAAGATGCCGCTGTCGAGCAAGAGGTACGACGAGCCGAGGTAGACGTTGACGTCGATGCGGTTGCGCGTGAGCACATCGACCCACATGCTCGAGTCGCTCTGGTTGAGCGCACCGGTGCGCGCGTGATAGCGGTCGCCGAACGAACCGACTTGGATGCTGTTGAGCCAGGACTGCTTGTCGAACAGGAAGATCTTGTTCGCGTAGAGTGCGTACCCCGCGATGTCGGCGTGCTGCACGAACCCGTCGACCGGCTCGTAGTACTGGCCGACCTTCCGCGCCGCGGCGGCGAAGCCGAACGTGCTGGTATAGAGAAACGTCCCCAGGTCGTAGCGCTGCGCCTGCGAGCGGTCGGCCACGTTCGTTCCGTGATCGGTCCCGTAGTCGAAGTACGCACTGACGTGCTTGGTGTCGTTGAACGAGATCCCGCCGGTGTCGACGTGATCGGTCAGCCCCGGAAAGTTTGCGGCGACGCTCTGCGCCGTCAAGCTCCAGTGATTGTCAGGGGTGTGGTACGCGACCGCCGCGGCGCCGTCGTTACGGCCGGTCCCGACGGCGTCGAAGCCGGCGAACGAGAACGGACCCTGCTTGCCCTCGAACGCGTAACCGTCACGCGGGGTCGGGATCGCCGGTGTGTAGAGCTGCGCGACGAACGGACACGCCGAGCAGCTGAAGCGGTCGTAGTAGTTCGCCCCCTGCGTGAAGAACGGCCGCACCTCGTTGAACGAGCGCTGATACGCCGTCGGCGAGATCGTCTGCTGGTCGATCTCGACGTTCGAGAAGTCGGGGTGCAGCGTGCCGTAGACCGACGACGTCGCGGTGACCGGCACGGAGAAGTCCGCACCCATCCGCGAGGTGGTCAAGCCCGAGACGTTCGAACCGACCCCGCCCAGCCCGTAGAGCGCGACGCGCGGCTTCGCGCGCGACGCCGCGGCCTGGGCCATCCCGTTGAGCGCGCCGGCGTAGGTGACGTCGTCGCCGTTCGTCTGCGCCGGGCCGTAGGTCCAGATCTGCCGCTCGCCGGTCGACCGGATGATGCGCACGAACTGCACCTTCCAGCCGCTGACGCCGCCGCTGCCGCGCATGATCTTGATCGGGATCGCCATCGTGACGGTGTAGTCGTTGCCCGACGCGCTGCCGAGCGCGGTCCAGGTCGGCGAGTAGGCGGTGTTCTCCGAGGAGTACTGCCAGTGCGTGCCGTTCGAGTTGGCCGCGAACTGGTAGTAGAAGCCGTTGTTGCCGTTCGGCCACAGATCGATCCAGACTTCGTCGTCGGTGCCGTCGCCGACGTCGTTGGTGTGCTGCTGCGCCAGCAGCTTTTCGCGCTGCTTCACCTCGAAGCGCACGAAGATGTTCGTGCCGTCGGTAGCGATGCGCGCGGTCGTCGGTTGGGAAGCGGCTTTGTGGTTCTGCACGTCCCACGGCAGCGAGACGGACGCCGCGTCTTTCCAGCCGGCGGCGTCCGCCTTCGGATCGAGCGGCGGCGAGCTCGCCACCGTCGGAATCGCGAGCGCGACGGGGCCGGAGGCGACGCTTTGCGCCGGCGCCCCGCGGCTCGCCGCGGCAAAAAGGACGAGAGCCAGGCCCGTGCTCTGAAGGCAGACCGCCCAACCGATCGCTATCTTCACCCGGACCTCGCTCCCACGACTCTTATGGATTTAAGACTACCGCGTCGCTAATCTACTACGGATTTAAGAGCACGTCAACCCGGCCGCGCCGAGGCTGGTCTCGAAAGGTACGCCGGCGCGCGGCGTCTGTTTCGCAGGAGCCGCAGGAACCGGCGCCGATCCGAGCCGCACGGAGGTCGTATGGCCGTCTCATCGCCCCGGCCGCGAACGGCGGCGACGATCGTCGGGCTGATCGTTGCGCTCGGCAGCCCCTTCCTGCTCCCGCTGATCACCGGCCACGGCCGGCAGAGCATCCTCGACGTCCGGCAAGACGGGATCATCGTGGCGTTCGAGTGGACCGTCGCGATCGTCATCCTCGGCTTCATCCTGACGTGGGAACGGTTGCCGCTGCGTTCGATCGGTTTCCGCATGCCGAGTTTCCTCGACGTCGGCGCGATGGCGCTCGCGCTCGTCGCGATGTGGGTCACCGTCGCCCTGTTCGTCGTGGCGACGCACGCGCACTAAAGGCGCTGCTACGCCGGCGAGGCGCTCGTGAGATCGGCGTGGACGAGGTCGGTCACGAACATGTGGCCGGGCTCGTGGGTGATCGCGAACGGGAGCGCGCTCGCGGCGATCACGCTCTGCGGCGTCACGCCGCAGCCCCAGAACACCGGCACGTCGCCGGGCTCGATGACCGGCGGGTCGCCGTAGTCGGGACGCATCAGGTCGGCGATCCCGAGCTGCGCGGGATCGCCCCAGGCGACCGGTTCGCCGTGTCCGATGCGGTACGGGCGCGTCACCGCGCGGACGCGCTCGACGTGCGCGGCGCCGTACGGGCGCATGCTCACCACCATCGTGCCGCGCAGCCGTCCGGCCGGCGCGAGCGGCACCGAGGTGCGGTACATCGGGACGTTGCGATCGAGCGCGTAGTGGCGCGGCGGCAGCCCCGCCACCGCGAGCGCGTGATCGAACGTGAACGAGCAGCCGATCAGGAACGCGACGACGTCGTTCGACCAGTGCGCGCGCACGTCGCGCGGCTGCTCGGCGAGGACACCGTCGCGCCACACGCGGTAGCGGCCGAGGTCGGTGCGCAGGTCGGCGCCCGGCGCGCAGCGCGGTTCGAAGGCGCCGGCGTCGAGCCGTTCGACGAGCGGGCACGGTACGGGATTGCGCGCGCACAGATCCGCCAGTTCCGCGGCGTACTCGCACGGGACGACGACCAGATTCGCCTGCACGTGATCCGGCGCGAGCCGTTCCGTCGGCCCGGCGAGCGTACCGTCACGGATCGCGGAGCGGGCTTCGGCTGCGGTCACCCCGCGGTCCCGATCCCGTCGGCGCGGTCGCGTTCGCGTGCCGCCGGGTCCCGCAGCGCCGGATCGCCGTAGCCGCCGCCGCCGGCCGTGCGCACGATGATGGCGTCGCCCGGTTCCATCACGACGCTCGTCTTTGCCGGCAGGTTGCTGAGCGCGCCGCCGCGCCGCACCAGCACGTGCGCGCCGGTCGCGCCGTCGTTCCCGCCGGCGGTCCCGCGCGGCCGCACCGCGTGACGCTCCGCGAGCAGCGAGGCGGTCGCGCTCCCATCGCGCAGCTGGAAGGCGCGCACGAGCCCCGAGCCGCCGCGAAACCGGCCGTCGCCCGCACTCGTCTCGGCGAACTCGTAGGCGGTGATCAGCATCGGCATCTGCCGTTCGATCGCTTCGATCGGCGTGTTCAGCGTGTTGGTCATGTGGACGTGGATGCCGTCGATCCCGTCGGCGTGGGGGCGCGCGCCCATCCCGCAGCCGTTCGTCTCGTAGAACGCCCACGAACGGCCCTCGCCGTCGAGCCCGCCGATCATCACGTTGTTCATGGAACCGCCGCTCTGCGCGGGGACGCGTCCCGGCGCGAGCTTCGCCAGCGCGCCGAGCACGAGGTCGGCATTGCGCATCGAGGTCTCGACGTTCCCCGCGCTGACCGGCGCCGGACGGTGCGGGTTCAGCATCGACCCTTCGGGGACGTGCACGGTGATCGGCGCGAAGGAGCCGTCGTTCATCGGGATGCGCGGATCGGTCACCGCGCGCACCGCGTAATAGACGCCCGAGAGCGTGACACCGTAGACCGCGTTGAGCGGCATCGGGCGTTGCGGCGAGGTTCCGGCGTAGTCGAGCAGGAGCGCATCGCCGCGCTTCTCGAGCCGCACGCGCAGCACGATCGTCGGCTCGCCGCGCTCGTCCTCCATCACGTCCTCGTGCTCGACGGTTCCGTCGGGGAGCGCGCGCAGCGCCGCACGGGTACGCCGCTCGCCGTCGGCGAGCGCCTTGTCGAGCGACGCTTCGACGACCTCGATCCCGTAGCGCTCGACCAGCTCGAGAAAACGCCGCTCGCCGACGTTGTTGCCGGCGATCTGCGCGCGCAGGTCGCCGGCGCGCGCCTCCGGCGTGCGCGAGTTGGCGCGCAGCAGATCGACCGTCTCGTCGACGACGCGGTCGGCGCGCACGAGCACGGTCGGCGGGTAGACCGCGCCTTCGGCGAACAGATCGCGCGCGTCCGGCGGCATCGAGCCGGGGACGCTGCCGCCGACGTCGGTATGGTGCGCCTTGTTCGCCGCGTAGCCGACCAGCCGCGTATCGCGGTAGATCGCGCGGATGACGGTGACGTCGTTCAGGTGCGTCCCCGAGAGATAGGGGTCGTTGACGACGATCATCTCGCCGCGCGCGATCGGGCGCTCGCGCTCGGCGAGCCACGCGATCGAGCGGCGCAGCCCCCACGGCAGCGAGCCGAGGTGAACCGGGATGTGCTCGGCCTGCGCGACCAGCCGCCCGCGGGCGTCGAAGAGCGCGCACGAGTGGTCGAGGCGTTCCTTGATGTTCGGCGAGTACGACGCGTCGCGGACCGCGATCCCCATCTCTTCGCTGGCGTAGACGAGCGCCGATGCGACGAGCTCGGCGGTGATCGGGTCGAGACCGGCGGGGGTCATCGCGCGTGCTCCAGGACGAGGTTGCCGAACGGGTCGACGCGCGCGGCCCAGCCGGGCGCGACGTAGGTCGTCGCGTCGTACTGCTCGACGACTGCCGGGCCGTCGAACGCATCGCCCGGCCGCAGCAGCGTGCGCCCGTACACCGGCGTCGCGACGAACGCGGCGCCGTCGAAGACGTCGCGCTGCTCGCGCAACGCGCGCGACTCCGGCGCACGCCGTGCTGCGGCAGCGGCGGCGATCAGGCGCGGCTTCGGGGTCGTGCCGATCCCGACGACCCGTGCGGTGACGAGCTCGACCGGATCGCGGCGCGCGGCGAACCCGTAGCGCTGCTCGTGCCGCTGGTGGAACCGCTCGACGGCGTCCTCGAGCGAGCGCGGCGCCGTGACGAGCAGCTCGGTCGACTGCCCGACGTAGCGCAGGTCGAGCTCGCGCACGAAGCTGCGATCGGCTTTCGCGACGCCCTGCTCGCCGAGCGCGGCGTCGCTCTCGCGCCCCAGCACGTCGAACAGCTTGCGGGCGCGCGACCAGGCCGCCTCGTCGGCCGGCGCGACGATCGAGCGCACCGCGCTGACGCGCACGTCGGCGGCGAGCAGCCCGTACGCCGAGAAGACGCCGGGGAGCGGGGGGACGACGACGCGCGTAACGCCGATCTCGGCGGCGACCGCGCAGGCGTGCAGCGGCCCGCCGCCGCCGAACGCGAGCAGCGTGAAGTCGCGCGCGTCGTGTCCGCGCTCGACCGAGACGATCCGCAGCACCTTCGCCATCTCGGCGTCGACCAGCGCGACGATCCCGGCCGCGGTTCGTTCCACGTCGCCGCCGAGCGGCGCGGCGACCGACGCGATCGCGTCGCGCGAGCGGACGGCCTCGATCGGGAACGCGCCGTCGAGCAGCGCGCGCGGGTTCAGGCGGCGCAGCACGACGTTGGCGTCGGTGACCGTCGGGCGGTCGCCGTGCCCGTAGCACGCCGGTCCCGGATCGGCCCCGGCGGAGAGCGGGCCGACGCGCAGCGTTCCCGCCGCATCGTTCCAGGCGATCGTCCCGCCGCCCGCGCTGACCTCGGCGAGGTCGACGAACGGAAACCGCACCGGATAGCCGCTGCCCTTGACGGAGCGTCCGCTGTGCGTCGAGCCGGCCGCTTCGAACGAGGCGCTGATCTCCGGGATGCCGCCGCGGATCATCCCGGCCTTCGCCGTCGTCCCGCCCATGTCGAACGAAAGCACGTTCTCGATCCCCAGCGCGCGCCCGACGTAGGCCGCGCCGATGACGCCGCTCGCCGGGCCGCTCTCGATCAGCGTCGCGGGGCGCTTCGAGGCGGATTTCAGGGCGGCCATCCCGCCGTCCGAACGCATCACGAAGATCGGCGCCTGCACGCCGGCGGCGCGCACGCCGCGCGCGACACGTTCGAGATACGCCTGAACGATCGGCGCCAGCGCCGCGTTCAGCACCGTCGTCGAGAAGCGCTCGTACTCGCGGTACTGCGGGTCGATCTCCGACGACAGCGAGACCTCGGCGCCAGGGATCGCCGCGCGCAGCGCGTCGCCGATCGTGCGCTCGTGCTCGCCGTCGACGTCCGCGTGCAAGAGCCCGACCGCGACCGCGGTGATCCCGCGCTCCCGCACCGTCGCGACGGCGCGCGCGACGCTCTCGAGGTCGAGCGGCCGCAGCACCGCGCCGTCGTGCGCGCGGCGCTCGGTGACGACCAGCCGGTCTTCGCGCCGCGCCAACGGCTTCGGCCGCGTCACGTTCAGGTCGTAGATCGCGCTGCGGTTCTGCCGCCCGATCTCCAGCACGTCGCGAAACCCCTCGGTCGTGATGAACGCGACCCGCGGCAACTCCAAATGCACCTGACCGAGCAACGCGTTCGTCGCGATCGTGCTGGCATGCGCGACCAGCGCGATCTCCTCCGCCGCAACCTCGCCGAGCAGCGCGTCAAGCGCGGTCAGCAGCCCCTCCTCCGGCGCACGCGGCGTCGACGAAACCTTGTGCCGCACGAGCCGCCCATCATCGGCCAACGCGACCAGATCGGTGAACGTCCCGCCGATGTCGACCCCGACCCGCCAGCTCACGCGGCGCTGATTCCGAGGAAAGCTTCTTGCACGAGCGGGTCTCCGATTAGTTCGTTGGCGGGGCCGTGGAGTACGACGCGGCCGGTTTGGAGGACGTAGGCGGTGTCGGCGGCGCGGAGCGCTTCGCGCACGTTCTGCTCGACGAGGAGCACGGTCGTTCCGCCGGCGGCGACGGCGCGGATCCCGGCGTAGATCTGCGGGATCAGCAGCGGCGCGAGGCCGAGCGAGGGTTCGTCGAGCATCAGCAGCCGCGGGCCGCTCATCGTGCCGCGCGCGATCGCCAGCATCTGCTGCTCGCCGCCCGAGAGCGTCGAGGCGCGCTGCTCCAGCCGCTCGCGCAGGATCGGGAACGCGGCGAACGCCGCCTCCAGCCGCGTCTTGCGATGCGCCGGGTTGCGGTCGACGTACGCGCCGAGCAGCAAGTTGTCGCGCACCGTCGCGCTGGCGAAGACGCGCCGGCCTTCGGGGACGTGCGCGATCCCGCGGCGCACGATGCGGTGCGCCGGCGTGCGCGTGATATCGTCGCCGTCGAAGCGGATCGTCCCGCGCTCCGCGCGCACCAAGCCGCTGATCGCGCGCAGCAGCGACGTCTTCCCCGCGCCGTTCGCGCCGACCAGCGCGACGATCGTGCCGGCCTCGGCGCGCAGCGAGACGTCCTGCAGCGCGCGCATCCCGTCGTAGCCCACGGCAAGCCCGTCGATCTCCAGCAGCGCGCTCATGGTGTGCGCTCCGCGATCTCGCTGTGTTCGAGCGGCGAGCCCAGGTACGCCGCGATCACCGCCGGATCACGTACCGCACCGGCGGCGCTGCCGCTGAAGATCGTCTTGCCCGCTGCGATCACGACGACGTGTTCGGCGATCGGCATCAGCACTTCCATCACGTGCTCGACCATCAGCACGGTGACACCGCGCGCCAGGATCCGCCGCAGCAGCTCGACCGCCTCGGCGCATTCGGCCGGCGTCAGCCCCGCCATCACCTCGTCGAGCAGCAGCAGCGCGGGTTCGGTCGCGAGCGCGCGCGCGACCTCGAGCCGCTTCTTGTCGGCGATCGTCAGCGCGCGGCCGAGCCGGTAGCGCTTTTCCGCCAGGCCGACGAACGCCAAGACCTCTTGCGCGTGCGCGACCGCGTCACGCAGGCGCGGGCGCCGCAGCAGCGCGCCGGTCGTCACCGCTTCGAGCACGGTCATGTCGGCGAAGGTCTGCACGAGCTGATACGTGCGGCCGATCCCGAGCGCCGCGACGCGGTGGTACGCCGTCCCGGCGATCTCGCGCCCGCGAAAGCACACGCTTCCGGCGCTCGGTTTCTCCGCCCCCGCGATGCAGGCGAACGCGGTCGACTTGCCGGCCCCGTTCGGGCCGATCAGTCCGGTGAGCGAACCCTCCGCGACGTCGAGGTCGACCCCGTCGAGCGCACGCAGCGAGCCGAACCGCTTCGCCAAACCGCGCACCTGCAGCAGCGGTTCGCTCACGCGAGCGCACCGCGGCGGCGGCGGATCGCGTCGACGATCGTGCCCACGATCCCGTACGGACGCAGCGCGGCGATCAGACAGATGATCGCGCCGTAGATCACGAGGTCGTAGCCCTTGCCCGCGCCGCCGAAGCGCAGCGCAACCGCCTTCGCGAGCACGACGTAGACCAGCGCACCGGCGGCCGGCCCCCACAGCGTACCGATCCCGCCGACGACGCCGATCAGCGCGATGTCGATCGAGATCGCCAGCGCGAGCGTCGAGGGCGGGTCGATGAAGAGCGTGTACTGTGCGTACAGCACGCCTGCGGCCGACGCCATCGCCGCCGACCACGCGAACGCGATCAGCTTGCAGCGCCGCTCGTCGATCCCGACCGAGGCCGCGGCGGCATGGTTCGCGCGCAGCGCGCGCAGATAGTAGCCGAGCCGCGAGCGCTCGAGCGCGATCGTCGCGAGCTGCACCGCGGCGAACAGCGCGAGCGCCAGCACGACGTACGGGCCCTTCTGCGGAAACTGCAGCGCCGCCCAACCCGACGCGATCGGCAGCTCGAAGCCGTTCGCCTTTCCCAGCCACGGCGTGGTGCGCGCGAACGTCTCGACCAGCGCGGCGACCGCGATCGTCGCGATCGAGAAGTAGTGTCCGCGCAGCCCGAGCGTCGGGAACCCGGTCACCAGCGCGAGCGCGGCCGCGGTGAGCGCGCCGGCCGGAAACGCCAGCCACGGCGTGAGCCCGTGGGTGACGCACAGCGCCGACGCGTATGCGCCGCAGCCGAAAAAGATCGCGTGACCGAACGAGATGTTTCCGGCGTATCCGCTGATCCAGTTCCACGACTGGCCGAGCACCGCGTACAGCAGCAGCGTGAAGATCAGATCGAGCACGACCGCTTCCCGCAGACCGAACGCGGCGAGCAGGCCCAGCACGACGATCGCGCCGAGCGCGTAGAGATGCGGGCGCGCCGTCATCGGCGTCCCAGCAGACCCTGCGGGCGCAGCAGCACAACCGCGAGATACGCGACGTAGACCGGCACCAGCTTCAGCTCGGGTGCCAGATAGAACCCGCCGAAGACCTCGAGCAGCCCGACCAGCAGCGCGCCGACCAGCGCGCCCTGGATGCTGCCGAAACCGCCCAGCGCGACGACGACGAAGGCGGTCAGCGCGAACGGTGCGCCGGCGGTCGGATAGACCGGATACGAGAGCATCAGCAGCGAGCCCGCGGCGCCGACGCACGCCGCGCCGATCCCGAACGCGAGCCCGTTCACGCGCTGCACGTCGATCCCCATCAGCGTCGCGGCGACGCGGTCCTCGGCGAGCGCGCGCATCGCCCGGCCCGTCTCGGTGTACTCGACGAACGCGAACAGCACCGCAGTGAGCACCAGCGCGCCGATCCCTTCGACCAGCGTCGCCTGCGAGAGCGCGATCGGGCCGAAGCGCAGCGTCGCTTGCAGCGGCGGGTTCGACACCGACTGGAAGTCGCTGGTCAGTGTCGCCTGCGCGACGCCCTGCAGCAGCACCAACAGCCCGAACGTTCCGAACACGGTCGCCTCCGGCGGGCCCGCGAGCAGCCGCCGCACGAAGACCCGGTAGACGACGATCCCGAACAGAAAGAGCGCGATCGCGACCAGCGGGAGCCCCAGCAGCGGCCCGATCCCGAGCAGCGCGAGCCCGAGTGCACCGTACATCGCGAGCATCAGGAACTCGCCGTGGGCGAAGTTGACCACATCCATCACGCCGTACACCAGCGTCAGGCCGACCGCGACCAGCGCGAAAACCAGTCCCGTCAGCAGCCCGCCCACGAGCAACTGCGCGAACGTGTTCACCTCAGCGCGTGCGCGTCAGCGCTTCCAGGCCGGCATCGGCCAGATCACCGGTCGCACCGCGACGTCGAACGGCCACACGGTCTCGTACTTGCCGTCCTGCACCTGTTCGATGATCCCGGCGCCGCCGTCGTTCTGCCCGGTTGCGTCGAAGTGGATACGGTTCCACGGCATCAGCGTCAGCTTGCCGGGGATGTTGGTCTTCACCAGCGCTGCGCGGATCGCGTCCGGTTTCGTCGAGCCGGCCCGGTCGATCGCGTCGGCGAGGACGAGAACGCCCATGAAGTCGCGGGCGGTGTTGCCGTCGAGCGGCTTGCCGGCGAAACGTTCGCGGAAGAGCTGGTCGATCAGCGGAACGGCCTGGTTGCGGTGCTTGATGTCGAGCGAGAACACCTCGCGCGTGAACACGCCCTCGGCGTCGGCGCCGAGCGCCTTGATGAAGCCCGGATCGATGAAGCCGGCGTCTTGCGCGAGAATCGCCTTGACCTCGACACCCTGCTGCTTGTAGCCGCGCATGTAGAGCAGCGCGTCCGGCAGGTACGAGGCCTGCATGATGATGTCGGGAGTCGCAGCTTTGACCTTCTGCACCTCGGCGTTGACCTCGCTGGTCGTCGCGGTGTACGCGACGCGCGTCGCGATGTCGTAGCCGGCCTTCTTGGCGCCGCTCTCTTCCGCGTCGCTCGCGCCCGAGCCGAACAGACCATCCTCGCCGACGATCGCGATGCGCTTGACCGCGACGTTCTTGGTCTTCTTCAGGTCGGCGAGAAACTGGAAGAAATTCTCGGCGAACGTGCCGTCGTGCGGCGTCGTGCGGAAGAACCACTTCAGCCCGCGCGTCGTCAACCCGGGCGCCGACGAGTCGGGGTTCAAGAACGGGATGCCGTAGCGCTCGGCGACCTGCGAGGCGGTCGCGGTCGTCGACGACGCGTAGGTGCCGATCAAGGCGACCACGTGCTGCTGGGTGATCAACTGTTCGGCGGCGGCGCGCGCCTGGTCGGGCTTGCCCTGTGAATCCGCGAACTCGATCCGGATGCGGGCGTGGCCGAGGTGCGGCAGACCGCTCTTGCCGACCAGCGGCAGCGGATAGCTGACGTGGCCGTTGACCAAGTCTTGCGCGAGGACTTGCGCCGTCCGCAGGCCCGAACCGGTCTGCGCCAACGGGCCGGTGAGCGGAAGCACCGCGCCGATCACGATCTCGGGTGGCTCGGCGGCGGGCGTCGCGCCCCCGCCGCCGATCGCGGCGAGCGCGAACGCTGCTGCGAGCAGCGCGCTCAGTCGGCGTGCGTGCATACGGATCTCCTTCGTTCAAGTGGGGCGGGCGTATCCTCGGCGGAAAGAGCACGGTCGTCCTGCACGGAAGCTCCGCATCATGGCGACCGCGACCCCGCCGGCGGGCGCGCCGCAACCGCCCGGGAGCGCGGGACTCCCCGGCATCGGCGAGACGCTGGCATTCACCAAGGACCCATTCGGATTCGTTCAAGAGCGGCGTGCCCGGTACGGACGCGTCTTTCGCACCAACCTCCTCGGCCGCATGACGGCGGTGCTGGTCGGACCAGAACCCTTCGCGGCGTTCTACGATCCCGAGAACGTCGTGCGCGTCGGCGCGAACCCCGGGAACGTGCAGACGCTCTTCGGCGGGGGCGGCGTGATCAACAACCTCGACGGTGCCGCGCACGCGCAACGCCGAGGATCGGTGAGCGCGGCGCTCTCGCGCGACGCGATCGAGGCCTACATCCCGACGATGACGCGGTTCGTCGACGCGGCGTTCGCGCGTTGGACCGTTGCCGGGGAGATCGGCTGGAACGCGGAGCTGAAGCAGCTGACGATCCATACGCCCGGAGCCGTCCTCGCGAGCATCGAAGCCGAATCAGAGCTCACTGCGCTGGTGAAATGCTGCGAACGGATCGCCGCCGCGTTCACGGCGCTCCCGATTCCCTTCCCCGGCACAACCTACACCATCGGCGTCCGCGCCAAGGATGAAGCGCTGGCGTACTACGCCGAGCTGGTGCGCGCCCATCGCGAACGGCCGCACGACGACGGGCTCGCGCGGCTGCTCGCGGCACACGCCGCCGACGGCACGGCGATCGGCGACGACGAGGCGCCGGGCGAACTGCACCACCTGTTCCTCGCCGGCTTCGTCGTCTTCGCGCAATTTGCGGCGACGGTGGTGCACCTGACCGCGCATGCCGACGTACACGAACGCCTCGCGGCAGCGATCGCGACGCTCCCCGATCGGCACCGCAAGGCGCCGGCCCGCCGGAGGGGCACCGCTGTCCGGGCTTCGACCTCACCACGATCTTCATGGCGCTCTTCACGGCGCGGCTCGTGCGCGGCTACCGCTGGGAGCTCCCGCAGCAGGATCTCACGCCGAACTGGACGCTCGTTCCGCCGGTTCCGCACGACGGACTCCGCGCCGTCGTTCGCCCGCTGTAAAGGGGGCTGACGTGCGCTCAGCCGGCGACCGCCAGGAGCTGCAGCTCCTGCGCCCGCTCGCCTAAGCCTGAGGCCGCCAGCGAGACGAGCAGCGCGGGGATCTCGGCCGCTGGGCGCGGTTTGCTGAACAGATACCCCTGTGCTTGCGAACAGCCGTGCGAGCGGAGCCGCTGCAGCTGGGCACGCGTCTCGACGCCTTCCGCGACGGTCGCGATGCCGAGCGCGTTGCCGATCCCGATCACCGCGCGCACGATCGCTTCGGACTCGGCGCGCTGGAGCAGATCGCCGACGAACGAGCGGTCGATCTTGATGCGCTCGAAACGAAAGCTGCGCAAGTATCCGAGCGACGAATAACCGGTACCGAAATCGTCGAGCGACATTCCGATGCCGAGCCGGCGCAGCTCGTTGAGCACGTCCAGCGTCCCGTCGCATTCTTGCAGCAGCACGGACTCGGTGATCTCGATGTCGAGGCGCTCGGCGGGGAGCCCCGACTCCAAGAGCGCGCTGCAGACGGTCTCGAGGAACGCGGGGCTGCGCAGTTGCGTCGGCGAGACGTTGACGCTGAGCCGGATCGGCTTCGGCCACCGCGCGGCATCGCGGCAGGCTTGGCGCAGCACCCACTCACCGAGCGGCAAGATCATCCCCGTCTCCTCGGCGATCGGGATGAACTCGTCCGGCGGCACCAGGCCGCGCAGCGGGTGCTGCCAGCGGATCAGTGCCTCGAACCCGGCGACCTCGCCGGACTCCACGCCGACGATCGGTTGGTAGTAGATCACGAACTGGTCGGCCGCGAGCGCACCGCGCAGTTCACCCTCGGTCTCGAGCCGTACGAGGCGGCTCGCAGCCATGCTCGGCTCGAACAGACGCTGCGCGCCGCGGCCGTCGGCTTTCGCGCAGTACAGCGCGACATCGGCTTTCTTGAGCAGGTCGTGCGGCAGCACCCCGTCGCGCGGCGACATCGCGATCCCGACGCTCGCCGTCACCAGCAGCTGGTGTCCGTCGACATCGTAGCGCTCGCTGAGCAGATCGACGATGCGCTGTCCTCGCTGCGCGGCTTCCGCTCGGCTCGCGACGCCCATCAGCACGATGACGAACTCGTCGCCGCCGAGCCGGGCGACCGTGTCGTTCTGCCGCACGCAGCGCTCGAGACGCTCCGCCATGCCCTGGAGCAGCGCATCGCCGACCGCGTGACCGAGCGAGTCGTTGACCGATTTGAAATGGTCGAGGTCGAGCGAGAGCACGGCAACGGAACCGCCCTTTTCGACGAATGCCTGGGCCGCTTCGAGCTGCTCGCGGAGCAGCACGCGGTTGGCGAGCCCGGTCAGCGCGTCGTGGCGAGCCATCCAGGCGATCTTGGTTTCGGCGGCCTTTCGCTCCGAGATGTCACGCACGATCGCGACCACGACGCTGTCTTCGGTGCCGGCGCTCGTGAGCGGCGCGACGAGGGTGGCGACCCAGTGCGACTCGACCCAGACGTAGTGGCCGTTCTTGTGGCGCAACCGGTACGCATGCGTCTCGGCGCCACCGCACAGGATGAAGGCGCCGTACGCACGCTGGACACGTTCACGATCGTCGGGATGCAGATACGCCGCGAAATCCGTCTCCATGATCTCGGCCGGCGCGTATCCCAGCAGCCGCTGCGAAGCGGGCGAGACGTACGCGCGCGTTCGGTCGGGACGCGTGCAGACGATCATGTCGGCGCCGTGCTCCGCGAGCAGGCGGTAGCGCGACTCGCTCTCGTGCAACGCCTCGTCGGCGATCGCGCGCGCGCTCTCGAGTGCGGCGGCGCTCGCCTTGCGCTCGGAGATGTCTTCGGTGTGGCTGAGGAAGTACAGCGGGTCGCCGGCGGGGTCTTTGATCACGGAGCGGTGCTGGCGGACCCAGATCTGCGTGCCGTCGCGGCGGCGGATGCGCAGCTCGGCGTCGGTCTCGTCGACCGCTCCGGAGGTCAGTGATTCGAGCGTCTCCCTCGCCGTCGCCAGATCGTCCGGGTGGCAGAGCTCACCGAAGGTGACCCCGTCCAGGTGCGCCATGTCGTAGCCGCTGATCTCGCACAGCGCCGGATTTGCAAAGATGTACGAGCCGAGCGTCTCCCGGCGCGCACTCACGAGCGAGATACCGAAGGGAGCACGCTCGAGCGCGATTTCGGCAGGCGAAGGCTCCCGCGCCGACGGGTCGGCCGGGCCGGAATTCGGACGATCCGAGATCAGCCGTTTCACGGCCCCAGACTAGCCGCGGCGGGTAACGCCGGGGTAACGCCGAGGGTCGCGGCACAGCTTCGGAGCGAGCAGTCGCCCGCCCCACGCCGATCAGCCGGTCAGATCGACCATTCCCAGGCGTTCCAGTTCTCGACGATACCGTTCGGCCGAAACGCCCGCAGGTCCGAGTTGACCGCTTCGATCTGGCGTGGCCACCAGAGGTAGACGAACGGCGCGTCGCGCGCGAGCAGCTCCTCGATCGTCGCGTACGCGCGCTTGCGCGTCGGCCGGTCGTAGTGCGCGAGCGCCGCGTGCTGCGCCTCGTCCATCGCGGGATTGCAGTAGCGCGACCAGTTGAACCCCTTCGGCGCGACCTGATCGCAGGTGAGCTGCGTCGAGTTGTCCGGATCGCTGCCGGCGTACCACGTCTGCAGGCCGGCATCGAACTTGCCGTCGGCGAGGATCCCGCTGCCGGGCGGCCCGTACAGCAGCGAGGTCGTGTAGCCTTTGAGCTCCGTTTCGACGCCCGCGTCCTTGAGCATCGAGCCGAGCAGCACGCCGCGGTTGCGGTCGGTGATGCTGTCGCTGCGGAACGCCAAGCCCATCACGAGTCGCTTCCCGTTCTTGAACCGGATCCCGTCCGCCGCGCGGCTCCATCCCGCCGCCTCGAGCAGCGCGTTCGCGCGGGGCGGGTCGCGGGCCGTCGTCCCCGCCCTCGGATCGAACGCCCAGATGAACGAGGGCAGATCTTCGGTCGCGGGAACGGTCGTGCCGAACGTCGCCTCGCGCACGAGCAGCGGCTTGTCGATCGCCAGCCCGATTGCGCGCCGCACGCTCGGATCGTCGAACGGCGCGCGCTTGGTGTTGAAGATGATCGAGTCGCTCGCGTTCATCGGGACCAGACGGACGTCGAGCCCGGCGATGGAGGTCAGTTGCGGGTACATCCGCGGCGTCGCGGCCGAGAACCAGTCGATCTCGTGCGCACGCATCTCGCTGGCGATCGTGTTCTCGTCCGGGACGAGGCGCACGACGATCTTGCGCAGCTTCGGCTTGCCCAGAAAGTAGTCGTCGTTCGCGACGTACTCGATGCGGTCGCCGCGCAGCCAGCGGACGAGCTTGAACGGACCGGTTCCGACCGGCAATTGGTTGAACGGTATCCGGTTCAGATCGTGGTAGCGTTCGAGCAGGTGCGCGGGCATCACGTAGTACGGCGCGTCGCTGTGCGCGAAGAACGTGCGCACTGCCGGAGCGAACGGACGTTTCAGCCGAAATACGGCGGTGTACGGATCGGGCGTGTCGACCCGCGCGACCTGATCCCAGCCGTGGCGCGTCGCGACCGCGGTATCGGGGTTCATGATCGCGCGGAACGTGAACGCGACGTCGCGGCTGGTGAACGGTGCGCCGTCCTGCCAGCGCACGTTCCGGCGAAGCCGGTAGGTGATCGTCAGCCCGTCGCGCGCGATCCCGCCGTTCTCCAGCGTCGGCACCGCCGCGGCCAGGATCGGAACGTCGCGGCCGCGCTCGTCGGTCGCGATCAGCGAATCGAACGAGAACGCCTGCAGCAGCGCCTCGACCTGCTGCGTCGAGAGGATCGGGTTAAACGTGTTCGGGGCGAGGCTCGTCGCGATCCGCAGCACGCCGGGCCGCGTCCAGGGATGCCGGCCGCCGGAAGTCACGCCGCCGCCGTCAATCGCGCGCGTGCACCCGGCGCCCACGAGCGCAAGCGTGACCAGCAGCGCGATGAGCCTCACCGTACGCGTCCGTCCGAGCATATCGCGCTCGCTCTTGGCACGAACGCGGGACGAGGCCTGCGGCGTCCCGGGGGCAGGAAGGCTCAGTCCCGTCGGGAGCGAGGGAGGGACCGCCCTCATCAGCCCGAAGTCCGGCCCCAGCCGAATCGACGGAGGCCGCCGATGAGCGTTCCGCCGCCACAATTCGGTGCTGTGGGCGATTATTGGGGTGCCAGGGTGTGATTTGGGCGATTCGAAAACCGCGCCGTCGTTTTCGTACCCCGGTCAGCGTGATGATCGCGATCTCATCAATGCTGCTGCTTCCTCACGGAAAGGGGTGACTCTTGATTGTTGGTCGTTTTGCTTCAATAGCTCTGCGCGTTGCCGCTGCGTGCGCGCTCATCTCATTTGCCGTCTTCGCCGCCGCTCCCAAGCCGGCATCGGCGTGTAAGCTCCTACGGGCTCAGATCGATGCCTGTACGATCTTGTACAACTACGTGTGTAGCAGAAACGCCGATGGAACGGGCGGCTACTACGTCGTCGATAGCGGGCTCATCACCTACTGCTAGCACGTGCTTGAGAAAGGTTGACGATTCATGACGCCCAGAACGTTCTCGAACAGCGTCCGCGCAGTTTGCGCAGCCGCACTCGTCGCAGTTTCGATCTTCGCGCCGAAGGCGGCGTCGGCTGACGGCTGCAGCAACTACTATACCTTCATCGACACGTGCTACTCTGTGGTAAACCAGGTATGCACGCGGTCCGACGGCTCGAGGTACATCAAGTTTTCCAGAGTGATCTTCACCGGCTGCTGAGCACTACGATGAAAAAGCAGATGCGGCCGGCATTTGCGGCGGCAGCGGCAGCATTCGTGCTGCCGCTGTTCGGCACCGCCGCAGAGCCTGTTACCTCAGTTCCGCTCGTACATCGCTATGTCGCGGGCGAACATCTCGCCTACGAATCGCGGATGACGATCAGCGGACCGCACCTCAAGGCCAAACGCCAAGGCCACTATTTCGTCGACGTCGACGCGAACGATGTCAGCCATGCTTATGTTCGCATCGAGCAGGACGGGAAGACGAACCTGCCCATCGCGATCACGATCAAACCGGATGGGAGTTGGCTGCGGGGTGACGGCCACTCCGTACCGGCAATCGGCGAGTACGATCCGAGCGTGATGTGCGGCCACGCAACCGCAACCGTTCATGCGGGCGAATCATGGTCGTGTCATATCGACGGTGTTTTCCAGTACCTCGGACCGGCACAACCCGAGCCCGGCAACGTACGCGTGACCGTCATCAGGATCGTACCTCCAAAGACCGCTGAGTTGAATGTCTCGTACCGGAGCGACCCGTACCGCGAAACGACTACGGATGACGACACGCATCAAGATATCACAATCGTTCGTCAGACGATCAAGACGACGACTCTGCTCCTCGACGATGGCATCGCGACGAGCATTGCCGATCACACTCAAATCGGCACGAGCTATGGCGGCAGCCCGCCGGCGGTCGTCGAAGTGAATGCAACGAAGACGCTCACCGAGCACCGCCCGAAGTAGCAACCCATGAAACGAGCGCTGGCGACACTGCTTGCTATGGCGGCCTTTGCCGCGAGCGGCGGTGTCGTTCGCGCCGAAGACGTTACCCCCGTAATCGTGATTCGCGCGCATGATCCGACTGGAACTCCCGTCCGGGATGCTCTTGTTCGGCTGTTCGGGTCGTCGGCTCAGCATACGCACGTCGGGCGCACGGACGACGAAGGGAAAGCCACCTTTGCTGGTTCCCGATGCGAAAGCGGATTGTTGCTCGTCGAAGCCGCTGGGTTCAGCAGCATCCGCCAGCACGTCTCGTGCGAAGGCGCGGTCATCACCATCGATGTGCTGCTGCAGCCTCAACTAGCGAAGATCGGGGGAACACACAGTTCTTCGCCTCCATCTGCGAAGGTCTCCGTATCGGTGGGTCCTGAATCGCCGGTCCGCCGTATCAGCCCGACGCTGGTCGAAGCGCTCGACCAGCTGGCAGGCCTTTCAGCTCAGGATCGAGGGATTGGTTTCAACGCTAGTATTCGGGGGCAGTCCGCCGCTTTGACCGAGTACGCGCTCAACGGTGTACCACTTGGGAGCGGCGCGTCGCTAGCCGTCAATTCCGACCTTCTGACGAGTGCGTCGGTGGATGAAGCGAGTGACGCGATCGCACTTTTTACCGCTTCCCCGACCACGACGTCGCAGTTCCTTGCGGAGCTTCGGCTGGGGAGCTACGAAGACTCCTTTTCGAAGTTCCAGACCACCGGCACCGTGCATGGAGACGGCATGGGATACGTCGTCGTACACACGTCGCGCGGACTGGCGAGCGAGCTGAACGGTCAAACCTATGCCGACGAAAGCGGCTTGAATTACCTCCACAGCGGTCTACGTCACGCCACGGGCAATCTGGTGCGCCTAAACAATGCCGTCGGCGCGACGAGCATATCAATGACGTATTCCGCCTCGACGACAAGCGCGCAGGATATACCTACGTACTTCAGCGGCACCCTGCCGGCCGGCAGCGGGCCGGGCACGCATCGAGATGAGACGTCATCGAACCCGGTTCTTTTCGTCGCGGCGCCGCTCGCGGGCGGGCAGCTTTCAATCAGCGCTGCACGATGGAATTTCGCAACTTGGACAGACGCGACGTCGCGGCTGCTCGCGCTATCCCCAGCTCCCTCGAGCACCTTCGATCGAACAGCAGGAACGAACACGTCGGTAACGTTCTCCACGGCGCCGTCACGCAACCGGGCAATCGTCGCCTCGTTGAGCCGCGAAACGTCGTCAACGAGCGGAACATCGTTCGGGACCGTCGCAGGAATACAATTCGGTGCCCCTTTCACGCTCAAAGATCGTAGACTCGCCGCGTCTCTCGGGGAGGATTGGCATGGTAGCCTACGATTGCCATTCGCTCTCTCCGTGAAGGGAGAGAAGTCCGACGCGCTTGGAGGGGCAATCGAGCTCGATGCCAACGCCCAATTCATCATGAGTCCCCATGCGCGCATTCGCTACTCTGGGACGTTCGGGAGCAAGCTCATCGATCTCGCCTCGTCGCAAACCTCGAACGTGCTGAGTGATCCAGCCGCCGCGCAATACGATTGTGCCGAGCGCGCGGCGTTCGTTACAGGCCCCGGAGCTTCCGGAACCAAGACGCACGCTGCAAATCACGATCTGGGAGTATCGTACAGCGGACGGCGGTCAAACATCACGATGACTTTCTATCAGCACCGCTACGACAACGTATCCATCGGCAGCGTGCCACTCGTCGCTGCATCACTGCCCGGCGGATATTTCCCGAACGATTACTTGGCGACAGTCGAGCAGCTGTTTGCTTCCGCCGGTGGTTGCCGTGGTAATCTTTCTCCAAGCAGCATCTTCGTGCAGGAAGCATTCGCCGGCGGAGGTGCCGTTTACCGAGGGCTTACGACGAATATCCATACGACTCTCTCCGATACCGTGAGTCTTGACGCGAATCTTGGAATCGAGCGAGCTCGGACGACGAACGGCGACGCTCGGCTCGTTGCCACGCCGTTCTTCTCGGGTTCCCCTATACCCGGAGTCGCCGCATACAAGGGGAACCTAATTTTGGGATGGGGGGCACGCGACGGCAAAACAACGGCGCTTGTGTCGACATCGGTCGTGGGTCCGTATAATTCGCGCCAACTACCACCGTACGCCGTCGTTAACGCGGCGTTGGAGCGTAGGATTTCGCCATCCTCAGTTGCTGCCGTCCTCATTTCGAACGTCTTTGACACGCTGACGTCGCCATTTATCAGTACGCGCTTCGCCGTACCTCTGAAAGACGGTAGCGGACGGGAAATTCCGACCTTAGCCTCGCCACTTTTGCCTCGGCGCATCGAGTTTCGCTACACGGTAAGAACCGGCGGATCCGACCTACCTCACTAGCGTCGAGGCCCTAGGAAAGAGATGACAATGAACTCGTCATGTAGTCGCTTCATAATCATATTCATGATTTGCTTGCTCTTGCCGAGCGGTGTGCGCGCGCAATCCGCGCGCATCGGACTGGCGACTTGTCTCGGCAAGAACGCCGGGGAAGCGATCGCGGTCGGGCGAAATCTAGGAGGCCCAAGCGCGGGACCCCACATCCAAGCGCGGCTCGCGATCGTGGACCGCGGCGACGTAGTAGGCACGTTCTACGTCGACGAACTTGGACAGCGCTACATCGAAGCTCTACCCGGACGAACGATGCGGGGATTTCCGCATCTCCGTAGCGATGGGAAAGTTCATCCACTGCCTTTCGATCGGCTATTCGGTGGCGAAGTGATGCTTCGAGCATGCTCAATGCCGTAGCTCTACCGTGGCGTCGCATTGCGCTCAGCGGTCGCGAGGTCCGGGTAGCGCCGGTAACCGGTGAACTGCTGCGCCAGCGTGGCGTGGCCGCCGAACGGGCCGATGCGGCCGGTGAACGTACCGGTCGCCGCGACCGGAAGCCAGCCGGCGGGCGTCGCGCCCCAGGTCGTCGTGATCGTTCCGGTGCTGGCGGGCCGCGGCACGACGAACGGTTGCGCGATCACGCGCACGATGCGCGCGGTCTTCTCGTCAAGGACGATGATGCCGCGGCCGTGCGCGGCGTCGTGCGCGTCGGTATCGTACGCGATCGCGACGTTCCCCGCCACGCAACCGGGACAGGGCGCGAGCGCGTAGCGGAACTCCGCGGCGTAGCGGGCGTCGTACGGCTGGTGAACCGCCGCTTCACTCGCCGCCGGCCCGCCGGAGTCGCCGCCGCGCACCTGCACGGCACGCCCATCGACGTCGACGATCCGGACGTCGTCGATCTGGTCCGGCCGCGCGAAATGCGGCGACGTGACGACGACCGCCTGCGAGCGGAACGCGATGACGCCGCGCGACGTCGCCGCAAAGACCGCGGCGGCCCGCTGGACGAGCTGCCCTGCCGGCGCGGCATCGCTCACGTGCCGATCAGTTCTTTGAGCGCGTGCTGGAAGATCTTCGGGGCTTTGCCCTGGAAGAGCAGGCTCTCGTTGCCGCCGATCTGGCGGCGCAGGTTGACCAGCTCGTCGCGCAGCGCCGCGGCTTTTTCGAACTCGAGATTTGCGGCGGCCTCGCGCATCTTGCGCTCGATCTCCTTCGCCATCGCCTCCGCGACCTCGCGCGGGAGGCGCTCCGCCCGCACCGCGTTCGCCGCGTCGGCGCCGGTGGTGGCACCGCCGAGAACGCTGAGGATGTCGTGGACCTCCTTGCGGATCGACTTCGGCTCGATCCCGTGCTCGAGGTTGAACGCGACCTGCACCTCGCGGCGCCGCTTGGTTTCGCCGAGCGCCCGCGCCATCGATTCGGTCACGACGTCGGCGTACATGATCACCTTGCCCTCGACGTTACGAGCGGCACGACCGATCGTCTGAATCAGCGACGTCCCGGAACGCAAATAGCCTTCTTTGTCGGCGTCGAGGATGCCGACGAGCGACACCTCCGGCAAGTCGAGTCCTTCGCGCAGCAGATTGATCCCGACCAGCACGTCAAACTCGCCTTTGCGCAGATCGCGCAGGATGGCGATGCGCTCGAGCGTCTCGACCTCGCTGTGCAGATACCGAACGCGAATCCCGTTCTCGAGCAAGTAGTCGGTCAGGTCTTCGGCCATCTTCTTCGTCAGCGTGGTGACCAGGACGCGTTCGTTCTTTTCGGCGCGGACGCGGATCTCGTCCATGAGATCGTCGACCTGATGACGGGTCGGCCGCACCTCGACCTCCGGATCGACCAGTCCGGTCGGACGGATGATCATCTCGACGACCTGCGTCGACTTGCCTTGTTCGTACGTCGCGGGCGTCGCCGAGACGTAGATCACCTGCTGCACGTGCTTCTGGTCGAACTCGTCGTAAGTGAGCGGCCGGTTGTCGAGCGCCGACGGCAGCCGGAAGCCGTGCTCGACCAGCGCGAGCTTGCGCGACCGGTCTCCGCCGTACATCCCGTGCACCTGCGGCAGCGTCACGTGCGACTCGTCGACCAGCAGCAGCCAGTCCTTGGGGAAGAAGTCGAGCAGACACCAGGGCATCGAGCCCGGCTCGCGTCCCGAAAGCGGCCCGGAATAGTTCTCGACGCCGTTGCAGTAGCCGACCTCGCGCAGCATATCGAGATCGTAGCGCGTGCGCTGCTCGAGGCGCTGCGCTTCGAGCAGCTTTCCGTTGCCCTTGAAGAACTTCAGCCGTTCCTCGAGCTCGTGCTCGATCGAGATGACCGCGCGGCGCAGCTTCTCGTCGGGCGTAATGTAGTGCTTCGCCGGAAAGATCTTCAGCTCGTCCTTGGACGTGACGTACTCGCCGGTCAGCTGGTTGACGACGTTGATCGCCTCGATCTCGTCGCCGAAGAACTCGATGCGGTGCACCAGCTCCTCGTCGACGCCGACGAACTCCAGGGTGTCGCCGCGCACCCGGAACGTTCCGCGCACGAGGTTGAGGTCGTTGCGGCGGTACTGCATCCCGATCAGCTTGCGCAGGAACTCGTCACGGTCGATCGATTCGCCGACGCGGATGTCGGCGGCCATCTCAATGTAGTCCGCCGGCGAGCCGAGCCCGAAGATGCACGAGACCGACGCGACGATCAGGGTGTCGGGGCGCGTCAGCAGCGACTGCGTCGCCGAGTGCCGCAGGCGCTCGATCTCGTCGTTGATCGAGCTGTCCTTGGCGATGTAGGTGTCGGTATGGGCGATGTACGCCTCGGGCTGGTAATAGTCGAAGTACGAGACGAAATACTCGACCGCGTTGTGCGGGAAGAAGTCGCGGAACTCGGCGCAGAGCTGCGCGGCGAGCGTCTTGTTGTGGCACAGCACCAGCGTCGGCTTCTGGACCAGCTCGACGACCCGCGCCATCGCCATCGTCTTGCCCGATCCGGTCACGCCGAGCAGCGTCTGGGCACGATCGCCCCTGAGCACGCCTTGCGCGAGAGCATCCGTGGCTTTGGGCTGGTCGCCGGCCAGCGGGTAGGAAGAAACCAGCTCGAATTTGGGCATGAGGCTCATCCTAAGACACGCGGGTCGATGACCGGGTTGAGGCCGGCGAGCTTAACCAAGCCAGGACAGTTTGCCCCCGGCGACGCAGGTAAGCGTCGCTTCCCCCTGGCGCCGCGGCGCCGTCCGGAGGCAGAAGGAGCCGAGCCGCCGTGATCCAGCCGCCCCTGCTGTTCAGCGGGACCTCCAACCGCCAGCTGGCGGACGAGATCGCCAAACGGATGCAGACGCGCGTAGGGAACGCGCTGGTCGACCGTTTCAAGAACGACGAGTGCCGGATCGAGATCCGCGAGAACGTGCGCGGCGCCGAAGTCTTCGTCGTTCAGTCGCTCTGCCGCTCGCCCCAAGGCGCGACCGTCAACGACTCGGTGATGGAACTGCTCCTGATCATCGATGCGCTGCGCCGCGCCTCGGCCAACCGCATCACCGCGGTGATTCCGTACTACGGCTACGCGAAGCAGGACAAGAAGACGAAAGGCCGCGAGCCGATCTCGGCCAAGCTGGTCGCGAACATGATCGAGATGGCGGGCGCCGAGCGGATCGTCACCCTCGATCTGCACGCCGCGCAGATCCAGGGCTTCTTCGACGTCCCGGTCGACAACCTGATGGCTGCGCCGACGCTGTGCAACCACCTGAAGAACCTCGACCTGCAAGGCGACCGCATCGTCGTCGTCTCCCCCGACGCCGGCGGCGTCCCGCGTGCCGAGCTGTTCGCGAAGCGCCTGAAATCGAACTTGGCCGTGATCATCAAGCGCCGGCCGGAGCCCGACGTCTCCGAGGTCACCCACATCGTCGGCGACGTCGAGGGCAAGATCGCGGTCGTCGTCGACGACATGATCTCGACGGGCGGTACCTTGGTCAAAGCCGCCGAGGCGCTTCGCAAGAAGGGTGCGACCGACGTCTACACGCTTGCCACGCACGGCATATTCGCCGGGGACGCGATCGCCCAGTTCGAGAAGTCGGAGATCAACAAGGTGATCGTGACCAACACGATCCCGCGCACGATCGACTCGCCGAAAGTCGAGCACCTCACGATCGCGCAGATCCTTGCCGACGCGATCAAGCGCATCACCTCGAACCGCTCCGTCTCCGAGCTCTTCAACGCTGACGAGACGACGGAACCGCCGCCCGACAAACCTCCACCGGCACCGTCCGAGCGCGAGCTCCCCGTCGCCGCCGCCGTCTGATGCAGTCACCATAAGGAAACCATGTCGAAACCTCACAACCTCACCAACCTCGTTCTCGAACCGCGCAGCGGCGTCGGAACGACCGCCTCGAACGCGCTGCGCCGCGCCGGCCGCGTGCCGGGCGTCGTCTACGGCCACGGCCAGTCGACGCCGATTACGATCGACGTGAAGCAACTCGCCGACTTGATCCTGTCCGGCCACCGCAGCCACATCGTCGAGGCGTCGATCGGAGGGAAGAAAGACTCCGTGCTGCTGCGCCGCATCGAGGCGCATCCGCTCACGCGCAAGCCGCTCAGCGTCGATTTCCAGCGCGTCTCGAAGGACGAAGCGATCACCGCCTCGGTGAACGTCGTCACGACCGGCAACCCGATCGGCGTGCGCGATCAGGAAGGCGTCATGGACGTCGTGACGCACGCGCTCGACATCAAGGGCCCGGCGCAGTACATCCCGGATCAGCTCACCGTCGACGTCACCGACCTCGCCGTGCACCAGCACGTGACGGCCGGCGACATCGCGCTGCCGAAGGGCTTCACGCTGATCACCCCGCCCGACACGATCGTCGTCTCGGTCTCGATCACCCGCGCAGGCGTGGCGGACGAAACGGTTACCCCGGAGGCCGCCACCGCCGCGGAGGCGCCGGCGGAACCGGCAGCCGAGGTTTAGCCCGCGATCGGCGAGCTCTCCCTCATCGTCGGGCTCGGCAATCCGGGCTCGAAGTACGCGCGCACGCGCCACAACGCCGGTTTCATCGTGGTCGACACGCTGGCCGAGCGTTGGGGCGCACGCGACTGGCAGAAGAAAGCCGAGGCGCGCTACGCGATCGACCGCGCGCACGGCGCGATCTTGGTCGAGCCGCAGTCGTACATGAACTTGAGCGGCCGTCCCGTGCAGAGCATCGCGACGTTCTACAAGATACCACCGCCGCGCATCTTGGTCATCGTCGACGATCTCGATCTGCCGTTCGGCACGCAGCGCATGCGCGCGGATGGTTCGAGCGGCGGACACAACGGACTAAAGTCCCTGATCGAAGTGTTCGGACAGGGCTTTCCGCGCCTTCGCATCGGGATCGGGCGCGGCCACGACCCGGATGCGATCGACCGCGTTCTCGGCAACTTCACAGAAACCGAACGCGCGGAATTGCAGCCGATCGTCGACCGCGCGGTCGCAGGCGTCGAGACGTGGCTCACGCAAGGTGTGACGGCGGCCATGAATCATCTGAACGCTAAAGTTTGACGTCCCGCACCCGATCAACCTGATATGTCCCGGGTGGTCGCGTTTCTTGCGACGATCGTTCTGCTGCTTCCCATCGCCGCGACGGCGTCTGAAGAAGACTGCATTCAGCTTGCCTACTTCCGGCCCCATCGGCCGCAGATCGTCGCGACCGACGCGCGCACGCTGTTCAGCGACGTGAACGCCACCCGCGCCGAGCGCGGCCTGCCGCCGCTGACCCCCGACGAAGGCCTCTCGCAGTTCGCCCTGCAGGTCGCCACGCAGATGGCGGAGCGCCACTACTTCGGCCATACCGACCCCAACGGCGTGACCTTCCAGGACCGCCTGCGCAGGTCGGGACTCGCCTATCGCTACGCCGCCGAGAACATGGCCTTCGACGAGGACGAGGCGCACGCGAACCAAGCGTTCCTGCAAAGCCCCGACCACTACGCCAACATCGTCGACACGCATCCGCACAAGCTCGGGATCGCCGTGGTCGCCGCCGGCGACGGCGAGGTCTTCTACGTCGAAGAATTCGCCGATTAGGTCCTCAAGGGGCTTCTCCATCCGCCGCCGCCCCTGAACCGTCCGCCCGTCGAACGCGTTGACGGGCTGAGGAGGACGCGATGGACCTGCAGGGACGAACGCTGGTGATCCGGGTCGATGAAGCGACGCTCGGCGCCTCGAACGCGACCTTCTTCAGCGATTTGGTCTTCCTGGGCAACATGGGGATGCGACCGATCGTGGTGGCGCCGACCAAGGACGCGGCCCGCGCCGTCGTCCGAACGATGAACCGCAGCGGCGACACCGCGGTCGGGCTCACCGGCGCCGACGCCGGGATGATCCCGGCGGCCCGCGGCGAGACGATCGGAAACGTCGATCCAAAGCTGCTCCGAACGCTGTTGGACGCCGGGTAGGTCCCGGTGATCGAGCCCATGGCGTTCGGCTTCACCGGCACCGACGTCGCGGTCGCCGCCGACGACGTGGCCCAAGCGCTGGCCAGCGCGGTCGGCGCGGCGCGCGCGATCTTCTTCAACGACCAGGGCGGCGTCATCGACGCGAAGACGCAGGTTCTGGTCGATCAGCTCACCCCGGCCGAGGCGCTCGCGGTCGCCGACGACAGCTCGCTCGCCGAGGACCTGCGCACCGCCGTGCGCGCGGCGGCGCTGGGCGTGCGCGGCGGGGTCGGCGCGGCGCAGATCTGCGACGGGCGCGTCGCGCACGCCGCGATCGTCGAGTTCCTCACCGCGCGCCATTTGGGGACGCAAGTCGCGGGTACCGTGTACACGGGATGAAGCTTCGCTCGCTCGTCGCGGCCGCGCTGCTGCTCGGAACGCCGTCACTGCTCGGCGCCGGGCCGGTGATCCTCGGCTTGCGCGCGACGGGGACGCTGGTCGTGCAGACGACCATCTCCGGAAGCCCGCTGAACGTCGGCGGAAACGTCGCGCTCTTCCACAAGGGGACGCTCTACCGGCTCGACGTGCTCTCGCTCGGAATCCCCGGGACCAGCGGCGATCTGAGCGCGCTGGCGGCCTCGTTCATCGGCCCGGGCGGCGTGAGCGCCGTCTACGACAGCAACTCGGGCGCGCTCACCGCTTGGTCGAACGCGAACCGCACGTACTATTACGCGGCGCCGGTGACGCCGAACCCCGGCCCCCCCGCCGGGCCGCCGGCGCCGGTGTCGGGACCCCGCGACCCGCTCGCCGCGCTGGGATCGGTCGCCGAGGCGCTGCGCGACGTGCAGTCCGCGACGATCCAACTGGTCGGGCACGGTCCGGTCAACGGCCATCCGGCGACCAACCTCGACCTGCAGATGCGCCGCCAGCTCCCGGGCAAGCCGCTCGAGAACTACCACGCCCAGCTCGCGCTCGCCGACGACTTGGGCGAGTTTCCGCTCCAGGTCGTGCTGCAGAGCACTCCCGCGACGTCCTCGTCGATCGGCGGCGTCGCGAAGCTCGACCTGACCGCGATCCAACCCGACACGCCCGACGACGCGATGTTCCGCACCCCCGCCGGCTACACGCGGGTCAGCTCGCTCGGAGCCATCCTCGGACAGAAGCTGCCCGGCAGCTGACCGCCGGCGCTAGGGAGGCTCTGAAGAAGTCCGCGCGCCAGTCGCCGACGGCTTTGTGGCACGGGACTTCTTCAGAGCCTCCCTAGGTGCGCGTGCCGGCAGGCGCGGTCGCCGGACCGCCGCCCGGGCACGGATCGGCGGTGCCGGCGGTCGCCGCGATGCGCCCGCCGAGCGCCGGGCGGTCGTCGAAATACCAGCGCACCGAACGGCGGTCGCAGAGCGGCACGAGGTCATCATCGGCAAACCGCACCATCGCGCGCACCGTCGCGGCACGATCGCCGCTCGCCTCGAGCGCGACGCGATCGGCGCGTGTCTCGATGTTGCGCGCGTACGTGTTGTAGATCGGGTATGCGCCGATCAGCACCAGCCCGAGGAACGTCGCGACCAGCGCGAGGCGTGAGAGCGCATCGTCGTCGCGCCGGAATCCGACCCGGTCGCTGAGCAGCACCGCGATCGCCGCGCCGAGCACGAACAGCGTCACCGCCATCAGCGTCTGGTGCAGCACGTCGCCGTAGCGGACGTGCGCGATCGCGTGCGATATCGCGACGCGCAATTCAGGAGCGGTCAGGTGGACGAGCGTCACGTCGCCGATCTGCGCGCGCGAGGTCGGCCCGATCCCGGCGGCGTTGCTGCTCATCGCGTTGCTGTGGTGCGAGCTCGCGAGCACGACGAGCGGCGTCCCGGGAATGCCGATGACGCGCGCCAGATCGGCCGCGACCGCCGCCACCGCGTTCGGCGTGGTCTTGACGCTGGGACCGAACGGGAGCAGCGGAACGAGCGCGACCCCCGCGATCGCGCCGGCGTAGAAGATCGCTGCGAGGATCAGATACCAGACCCGCACCTTCTCCACCAGCGCCAGCACGGCGGCGACGATCAGCGCGCCGAGCAGCGCATCGAGCCCGATCCGAATCGCGTAGTCGGCGAACCACTGCGGCAGCCGCTCGTCGGTGACGCCGACGTTGTATCCGACACGGTAGCTGACCGCCGCGAACGGCAGCGCGACCAGCGGTCCCAACGCTCCGAGCACGGCGCCGAACACCGCGCGCTGCGCGGTGCGGCTGCGCGTGCGGCGCCGCATCCAGTCGCGGATGCGCGCGGCGGTCCCGGAGCGCCACAGCCACCAGAATGCGACGATCTGCGCGATCCCCCAACCGGCCGATGCCAGGTGCCGGAGATCGGCGATCGCGCGCGCGCGCCGCTGCCGCCCTGCGTCGACGAGCCCGGCCGGATTCCGCGTCAACAGGTCGCGCGCCGTCAGCGCGTCGACGCGCGCGTCGAGCCGCGTCCGCCCATCGGCGAGCGCGGGCTGGCCGGTGAAGAGCAGCAGCGATCCCAGGAGTGCGGCCAGGATCAACCGCCGCAGCGTCCTCAGCGCAGCGCCTCGACCGGCGTCTCGTCCGGGAACGACGACGCATGCTCTTGCGCGAAGCGTTTGCGGTACTGCTCCCAGCCGCGGAAGTTCCCCGACCACTCCGCGCGCGTCGCCAGCGGCGTCGCCACGTGCTCGAACGGCGACCAGTGCCCGTTCGCGCCGCCGCCGACCAGCCGCTCGTAGAGCTCGACATCCTTGGCGTGATCGCGCGTTCCGTCGTGCGAGAGGTACGAGACGCGGGCGGCGCGCGCGACGCTGATCTGCAGCCGCGTCTCGAGCGGCAGCGCCGCCTCTTCGTCCGGCAGGATCAGCGGCGTGTGCCACTCGCCGAGCGCCAGCGCGCGCGGCGTGCTCGCCCGGTAAGCACCGAGCATCATCGTCGCGATGTGCTTGAGCTCAGGCTGCGCGTCTTCATGCGTGCGCTGCGTGAAGAAATTCGACCACTCGGTCGCGGTGATGATGACCGTGATCCATGCGAACGGCTCGAGGATGCGGTTGACGAGCTGCTTGTGGAGATTGATCTCGGACGAAGCGAGGCGCTCTGCGTGCACGAGCGCATCGTCGAGCGCGCGTCGCCATTCCGTCTCCGCAAGCACGCGCGCCTGCTCATCGATCTCCTCGCGCGCCTGCATCCCGCTTTGATTTCGCCCCCACCAGAGCGGCATCGCCGGCTCGGCGCGCACCGCGTCGATCATCTTCCGGATCGGGAGGGCCCTGGAGCTCGCCGAATTCCGGGAAAAGTTTCGATGCGTCATACATTCGCTGTGGATGAAGCGCGGGTAGCGGACCTCCATCGTGGTGAGCCGGACGCCCGCGGGGGAGATGCTGTCGAGGAGAATCCGCGCGGAAAACGGCATGCCGAGAGCTTCGCCGCCTCGGGTCGGAACCCCAGCGGGCGGGCTCGGAGGCGCTCTGGGCGAAAGGCAGCGGCATGTGGAGCACGGTCATCCGGCCCACTTGCCTCGCGGACGCGCTCGACGAGCTCGCGACCCACGGCGAGCGGGCGCGGATCGTAGCGGGCGGAACGGATGTCCTGGTCGAGCTGCAGCGCGGCGTCAAGCCGTCGGCGACGCTGATCGACGTCTCGGCGCTGCGCGAGCTCAAATACGTTCGCCGCAACGGCGAGTTCGTCGAGATCGGCGGGCTCGCGACGCACAACGACGTGCTCGCGGCGTCGTTCGCGCGCGATGCGATGCTGCCGCTGGCGCAGGCGTGCATCGAGGTCGGTGCGCCGCAGATCCGCACGCGCGGGACGGTCGCCGGCAACCTGGTGACGGCCTCGCCGGCCAACGACACGATCGCGCCGCTGATCGCCCTCGACGCGGATCTCGTCCTGGTCTCCCGCGGACGCGGCGAACGCGTCGTGGCGCTGGCCGACTTCTACACCGGGTTCCGCGCGACGCAGTTGCGCCGTGACGAGCTCGTGCGCGAGATTCGTTTCCGCGCGCTCGGCGCAGAACGCCGCGGCGTGTTCCTCAAGCTCGGGCTGCGCCGCGCGCAGGCGATCTCGGTGATCGACATCGCGGTCGTCCTCTCGCTGAGCGGCGACGGTACGGCGAGCGACGTGCGGATCGCGCTGGGCTGCCTGGCGCCGACCGTCGTCCGCGCGTTCGCGGCGGAGGCGTATGTGGCCGGGAAGCGGCTCGACGCGGCGGTGTGCGCGCAGGCCGGGCGCCTCGCCTGCGACGACGCCGCGCCGATCGACGACATTCGCGGCTCCGCCGCCTACCGCCGCACGACCCTCGCGGCGCTGATCGCGAGCGCGCTGGAACGGATCGCACGCGGGGGTGAAGCGGCCGGATATCCGGACGCCGCGGTGCTGCTGGAGACGCCGGCCACCGTGTCGGCGCCGAAGCCGTTCGACGGCACGATCGAAATGGTCGTCAACGGCGAGCCGCGGACGCTGCGCGACGCGCAGCACAAGACGCTGCTCAACGCGCTGCGCGAGAACGCCGGGCTGACCGGCGCGAAGGAAGGCTGCGCCGAGGGTGAGTGCGGCGCATGCACGGTCTGGCTCGACGGCGCAGCCGTGATGTCGTGCCTGGTGCCGGCGTCGCAGGCGCACGGCTCGGAGATCACGACGATCGAGGGGCTGGCGAACGGCGAGGAGCTGCACCCGCTGCAGCAGGCCTACATCGACTGCGGCGCCGTGCAGTGCGGTTTCTGCATCCCCGGGATGATCATGGCCGGCGCGAAGCTGCTCGACGAGCGCGGCACGCCCTCGCTCGACGACCATCAGGCGGCGATCAGCGGGAACATCTGCCGCTGCACGGGCTACCGCAAGATCCTCGACGCGATGGAAGAGGCCGCGCACGTCCTGCACGCCGAGGAGCCGCTGCCGGAGGCGGTCCGCGCGTGAGCCTGATCGGGCGCCCCGTCGCGCGTCCCGACGCGCGTGCGAAGGTGACGGGTGCGGCGCGCTATCCCGCCGACCTCGTGCGCAGCGAGATGCTGCACTGCAAGGCGGTGTTCGCACACCGCCCGCACGCGCGCATCGACGGGATCGACGCCGCCCACGCCCTCGCGCTGCCGGGCGTGGTCGCGGTGCTGACCGCCGCCGACGTCCCGTGCAACCGCTACGGTCTGATCGACGCCGACCAGGAGGTGCTCTGCAGCGAGCGCGTGCGCTACGTCGGCGACCGCGTCGCGCTGGTGATCGCTGCGGATCCGCAGACGGCGGAGCGGGCCGCGAAGCTGGTCGAGGTCGCGTACACCGACCTTCCGTTCGCCGGCGACGCGCTCAGCGCGATCGAGCCGGGCGCGCCGCTGGTACACGAGGCGCGCGGCACCAACGTGCTGCTGCACCAGAAGATCCGCAAGGGCGACGCCGAGCGCGCGCTGACCGAGTGCGACATCGTGCTGAGCGCGACGTTCACGACCTCGTGGCAGGAGCATGCCTACCTGCAGCCCGACGCCGGGATCGCGTACTACGAGGGCGAGACGCTGGTGGTCGAAACCGCCGGCCAGTGGCTGCACGAAGACCTGCGCCAGATCGCCGCGGTCCTCGCGCTCGAGGAGAGCGCGGTCTCGATTCGCTATGCGAAGATCGGCGGGGCATTCGGCGGGCGCGAGGATCTCTCCGTGCAAGCGCTGCTCGCACTCGCGACGTGGAAGACGAAGCGACCGACCGCGATCGTCTGGAACCGCGAAGAGTCGATCGTCGGCCACCACAAGCGCCACCCGTTCCACATCGAGACGACCTGGGGCGCGAAGCGCGACGGCACCGTCCTCGCCGTGCGCACGCGCACGATCGCCGACGGTGGAGCGTACGCCTCGACCAGCGTCGAGGTGCTGAAGTGCGCGGCGATCTTCGCGCAAGGGCCGTACCGGATCCCGAACGTCGCGACCGACGCGATCGTGGCCTACACGAACAACGTGCCGAGCGGCGCGTTCCGGGGCTTCGGCTCGCCGCAGGCGCATTGGGCCGCCGAGTCGATGATCACGCGGATCGCGCACGCGCTCGAGATCGATCCGGTCGACGTACGCCGCAAGAACCTCTACCGCGACGGCGATACCGAGGCGACCGGCAACGTGCTGCCCGCGGGCGTCAGCGCGCTGGCGGTGCTCGAGCGGTGCGCCGAGGAGTCGCAGCGCCGCTTCACCCCGCGCGCGAAGCGCGTGACGGTCGGCAACCTTCGCCGTGGTACCGGGATCGCGAGCGGGATCAAGAACGTCGGGTACTCGTTCGGTTTCCCCGAGCAGTCGACGGCGACGGTCGAGCTGATCGGGACGGCGCGGATCGAGCGCGCCGTCGTGCGGATCGGCGCCGCCGACGTCGGTCAAGGCGTGCATCTCATCCTGCGGCAGATCGCGGGCGAAGCGCTCGAGCTGCCGCTGGAGTCGGTCGCGATCGTGAGTGACGACTCGGCGCATGCGCCGAACGCCGGTTCCGCGTCGGCGTCGCGGCTGACGTTCATGGCGGGACGCGCGGTATACGACGCGGCGCTCGCGGCACGCGGTGCGTGGGCGCGCGGCGAACAACCGGAGGCGACGGTGCAGTACCGCCCGCCGTCGACGACGCCGCTCGATCTCGAAACCGGTGCCGGGACGCCGAACTACTGCTACGGCTACGCAGCGCAAGGCGTCGAGGTCGAGGTCGACGTCACGACCGGGGTGACGCGCGTGCTGAGGATCGTGAGCGTCCATGACGTCGGGCGCGCGATCAACCGGCAGCAGGTCGAAGGCCAGATCGAAGGCTGCCTCGCGCAAGCCGTCGGCTACGCGCTCACCGAGAACTTCAAAGTGCGCGACGGCAAGATCCTCACGCCGCACTTCAGCACCTATCTGCTGCCGACGACGCTCGACATGCCGACCGAGATCGTGCCCGTGATCATGGAGCTCGCCGATCCGCACGGTCCGTACGGCGCGCGCGGGATGGCCGAGATGCCGCTCGTCCCGTTCGCCCCGGCGGTAGCGGCCGCGATCTACGACGCGACGGGCGCGTGGGTGAACGATCTCCCGATGACGCCGGAGCGAATCCTCGCAGCGATCACCGCCGCGCGAGAACGAACGACCGAATCCGCACAATCGTTGGTAGCGTCGCCGACTCACCTTCCGTTCACATCTGTCTGATTCAATAAAGACGAGCCCTTGTATCGCGGATCGCATCACTGCTTAGTAGTGCGCCGCTCTTGCCATTGATAGGACATCATGATTTCACTGACTTTGAAGCGGGTCGTGACACTCGGCGCGATCGCGTTGTTGCCTGTCGCTTGTGCGCCGGGCAGTTCCGGCGTGACGCCGCCGGCCGACGGTTTGCGCAGCGTGCAATCAGGCGGCGCCGCTGGCGGCGGCGGCGCTCCCGGCGGCGGCGGCGCCCCCGGTGGCGGTGGCGGTGCAGCCGGCGGTGGTGGCGGCGGAGCGCCCGCAACCTGTCAGCCGTTGCCCGGCACGTGCGTCCTCAACGCGACGATCACGCTGCCGGCGCGTCTCGGCGGCTTCCAGGGCCAAATCCGTTTCGAGCGCAGCACGGCCCGCATGGCGGTGACGGGTACCCTACAGCCGGGGATCGGATTTGCCAACCGCTACATCACCATTCTGCTCGACTCGCCGCTGGGACCCAACGGAGTGGTCGGGTACGCGGCGCGCGGTTTTCCGGATCAGTTCGGCAGCGTAACGCTCGAGAGCATCCCCGGCGACGGGCTGTACTCGCAGACACCCAACGCGATGCCGGTCAACCCCCTCTTCAACGGCGACCCGGCGCAATCGGGTTCGCCCCTCCGGACGACGTTCTTGGTCGATCCGACGCCGCCGTCCCCGGATGTGGTCGCGCTGTTCGCAGCGGTGCATTCCGGATCGTCGGTCCGGCTCGGTGCGCTCGGGGCGCCCTCACAAAACTGCCCGTGCCCGCCGCTCGGAACGCCGACCATCCCCGGCATGCTCTTCTTCGACGTCCCCCCGTCCACGTTGAAATAGGCGCATCGAAGGGCCGGCGCCGGGCTACGAAACGGCGCCGGCTCCGTTCTGTTGCCCGGCGACGAACTGCGCGTGGTCTTGGGTCGCCTGTTCCGCGTACGCCGCGGCGAACGCGGTGACCGCGGCAACGAACGCCGAGCTGCGGCCGACGTACCCGGCGATGAGGCGCGGGTCGCCGGCGCGCGCGTGTGCGCGCGCGAGCGCCCACGCGCAATGCGCCCCGTAGTCGCGCAGCTCGTCGTCTTCGAGCGTCGCGACGTCCGGCGCAGCTTTCATATCACGGTACTGGCGGACGTAGACGTCGCGGCCGTCGACCTCGGCCCAGCCGAGAAGCGGATCGCTCGCGGCTTGCATGATGCGCTGTCCGCTCACCACGCGCTCACCCGCGGGCATGAGCTGCGAACCGCCGGCGAACGGTTCGAGCACGGAAGCCCGCGCCTCTTTGAGCTGCAGCAGCAGCGGATTTCCCTCGCCGTCGAGCAGCAGCATCAGCGCGCACCAGGTCCCGACGCTGCCGACGCCGACGACCTTGCGCGCCATGTCGACGACCGAAAAGCGTTCGAGCAGCACGCGCGCGTCTTCCCGCAACTGCGCGCGATACGCGGTGAGCACGTGCCGCCCGAAATCGAGATCCTCGATGCGCTCCAGGAGCGGCGGATCGTCGACGAACCGCCGCTTTCCGTCGACCAGTTCGGTGATCTTCGGGAGCACGGCGAAGCCCGTCTTGCGCTTGGCGTCGCGCTCGGTGCGCACCCACGCGCGGCGCGCGCGGTCGTCGAGCGCGGTTCGCACCACCCCGGAGAGATCGATCGCCGCGTACCAGACCTCGACCGACGGGCGCGCCGCGTACTCGCCGATCCGATCGCGATAGGTCTCCATCGCCGTGCGCACGGCGAGGACGCACGCGCGCTCGCGCACGCCGCGTTCGCGCCCGGCGAGCAGGATGCTCGCGGCGAGCCGCTTGACGTCCCACTCCCACGGTCCGCAGACCGTTTCGTCGAAATCGTCGATGTCGAAGACGAGGCGCCGGTCGGGCGAAGCGTACCCGCCGAAGTTCGCGATGTGCGCGTCGCCTGAGATCTGGGTCAATATCCCGGTGCGCGGCAGCGTCGCAAGATCGGCGGCCATCACGGCGGCCGAGCCGCGAAAGAACGCGAACGGCGAGCGGCTCATCCGGTCGATTCGCACCGGTACGAGCTCCGGGATCAGGTTTGCAAAAATCGCGCGCAGAATCGCCTGCGGATCGCGATCGTGCCCAGCCTCCCAAACCGCATGCGCCGACCGCGGAACGGTCAACCGCAGCGCCCTGCCGTCCATACTGTAGACTACTCGCCTTCAGACGCCGGTTTCCTACGAAATGACACGGCCTTGCCGTCGAATGGTTCGGAGGGAACGTCAGGCATGAACGAATACGCGAACCTCGAAGCCCACGGCATGGACGTTACGTACCGGGTCGTTCTCGAGCCCGAGCCGAACCGCTCCGCATACAACGTGATCGTCCCGGCATTTCCGACGGCGCACACGTGGGGTGAGACCGTCGAGGAGGCCCTCGCTCACGCGCGAGAGATCATTGAGCTCGAGATCGAAGACCGAACGGAGCGCGGCGAACCACTACCCCCCAGCGATGTCGAGACGCTCCTCCTCAAAACGATAACGGTCGAAGTACCGGCCGCTTAGAGCGCAGGATGTCTCGCAAGATTCCGGTCGTTACTGGCGACCGGCTTGTTCGTGCACTTCAACGCGCGGGCTGGTCGATCGTTCGGCGCCGCGGCTCGCACGTCAGACTTCGTCGCGCCACGGCATTCGTTAGCGTCCCCGTACATGTGGGACGCGATCTGCCGCTCGGAACACTCTCGGCAATTCTCGCTGATGCGGACCTATTACCTGACGAACTCCAACGATTACTCTAGCCGTCCACCAGTGCTCGTGCAGCGGTTTCGTGGCGGACGATGAGGGCGGCGGTGTCGACGTCGACGAGGCGGCCGTCGCGGACGCGGACGGCGCCGTTGACGATCGAGAGATCGACGTTCGGGATGCGGCAGAACACGAGCGATGCGAGCGGGTCGTGGATCGAGCCGCCGGCGGTGGCGAGGCCGTCGACGCGCACGCCGATCAGGTCGGCGGCCATCCCGGGCGCGAGGTACCCGATGTCGTCGCGACCGAGGACCTCGGCGCCGCCGCGGGTCGCGAGCCGAAGCGCTTCGCGCGCCGTCATTGCCGCGGCGCCATGTGCGACGCGCTGCAGCAGCATGGCGTGGCGCGCTTCGTCGAGCATGTGCGAGCCGTCGTTCGAGGCCGAGCCGTCGACGCCGAGGCCGACCCGCATCCCGGCGTCGCGCTGCGCCAGCACGGGCGCGATCCCGGACCCGAGCCGCATGTTCGAGGTCGGGCAGTGCGCGACGCCGGTGCGCCGCGCGCCCAGCCGCGCGAACTCTTCGCGAGCCATGTGGATCGCGTGCGCGAACCACACGTCCGAGCCGCTCCAGCCGAGCGACTCGGCGAGCTCGACCGGGCGCATTCCGTACTGCTCGATGCAGTACTTCTCTTCGTCGACCGTCTCGCACAGATGCGTGTGTAGGTGCACGCCCTCGTGGCGGCGCGCAAGCTCGGCGCTGGCGCGCATCAGCTCCGGCGTAACGGAGAACGGTGAGCACGGCGCGATGACGATTCGCGTCATCGCGTAGCGCGCGGGGTCGTGATGCTCGCGAATGACGCGCTCGCTGTCGCGCAAGATATCGTCCTCGTTCTCGACCGCCTCGTCGGGCGGGAGCCCGCCTTGCGAGCGGCCGCGCGACATCGAGCCGCGCGAGGCGTGGAAGCGGATTCCCATCTCGCGCGCGACAGCGATCTGATCGTCCACCCGAGCGCCGTTCGGCCAGATGTAGCCGTGGTCGGCCGCGGTCGTGCAGCCCGAGAGCAGCAGTTCGGCCGCGGCGACGGCGGTGCTCGCGCGGACCGCTTCCGGCGTCAGCCGCGCCCAGATCGAATAGTGCGCGACCAGCCAGTCGAACAGCTCGGCGTCCTGCGCCGCCGGCAGATTGCGGGTCAGCGTCTGGTAGAAGTGATGGTGCGTGCAGACCAGTCCCGGCAGCAGCACCAGCCCGCGCGCGTCGACGACCTCGTCGGCCTCGGCGGTGAGCTCCGCCGTCGTCCCGACCGCTTCGACGACGTTGCCGCGCAGCAGCACCGCGCCGTCGACGATCTCGCGGCCAGTGTCATCGAAGGTCGCGACGAGCGTCGCATGACGGAGAAGCAGCGTGCGAATCGAACCGGCCCTTGATGACGAGTATCGCCGCGCTGAGCGCAGCGGATCGCGCCACGTTCGTCGCCGCGATCGGTTTTGCTTTCGAGCACTCCCCGTGGATCGCCGAAGCGGCCTGGCAGCGCCGCCCGTTCGCCGATCTCGACGACCTGCTCACCGCGCTGAACGACGTCGTCGCGCAGGCGCCCGAGGCGCGTCGGATCGCGCTGATCGCCGCGCATCCCGATCTCGCCGGGCGCGTCGCGCGCGACGGGCGCCTGACCGCCGCGTCGCTCGGCGAACAGGCCGCCGCGGGACTCGACCGGCTCACCTCCGACGAGCTCGCGCGCTTCGAGGCCGCGAACGCCGCGTACCGGGCGCGGTTCGGCTTTCCGTTCGTGATCTGCGCACGCGAGCACGACAAGCGCTCGATCCTCGCCGAGCTCGAACGCCGCTCGCACGGCGAGCGATCCGACGAGATCGCGAGGGCGCTCGAGGAGATCGCGAAGATCGCGCGGCTGCGGCTCGAAGACACCATTACCACATGAACGCAGCGTACGTCCTCGACTGGCTGAACCTGCTCGCCCGCTGGGCGCACTTCATCGCGGGGATCTCGTGGATCGGTGCGTCCTTCTACTTCGTCTGGCTCGACGACAGCCTGACGCCGCCGGAGAACCCCGACGATGCGCGCCACGGCATGCTCGGCGAGTTGTGGGCCGTCCACGGCGGCGGCTTCTACCACAACCAGAAGTACCCGACCGGGCCGAAAGGCGAGCCGCTCACCGAGAACCTGCACTGGTTCAAGTGGGAGGCCTACGCGACGTGGATCACCGGGATGGCGATGCTGGCGCTGATCTACTGGGCCGGCGCCTCGACGTACCTGATCGACAAGACCGTGCTCGACCTCACTGCCGGCGCGGCGATCACGGTCAGCATCGCCTCACTGATCATCGGCTGGCTCGTGTACGACGGTCTGTGCCGGCTGCTCGGTTCGCGACCGGTCGTGCTGTGGACGGCGCTCGCGGCGTTTCTGCTGTTCACCGACTGGGCGCTCTTCCACGTCTTCGGCGGGCGCGCGGCGTACGTCCACGTCGGCGCGATCGTCGGCACGATCATGGTGGCGAACGTCTTCTTCATCATCATCCCGGGGCAGAAACGGATGCTCGCCCAGATTCGCGCCGGGCGCGAGCCCGATCCGCGGCCCGGCCGGCTCGGCAAGATGCGGTCGGTGCACAACACGTATTTGACGCTGCCCGTGCTGTTCATCATGATCAGCAACCACTATCCGGTGACGTACTCCTCGGCGCACGGCTGGATCGTGCTCGCGATCCTGAGCGCCGCCGGCGTGCTCGTGCGGCGCTTCTTCGTGCTCTCGCACAAGCACCGGTACGTGATCGGGTTGCCGGTGGCGGCGCTGCTGCTGGTCGCCGTGGCGGCATTCGTCGTCGCGCCGCGCGCGCAGCCGGCGCCGCGCGGACGCGCTCCCGCCGCGGCCGTGAGCTACGCGCAGGTCGCGCCGATCGTGGCACAGCGCTGTGCCGTCTGCCACGCGGCCAAGCCGACGCAGCCCGGCATCGCAGCCGCGCCGCAAGGGATCCTCCTCGACACGCCCGAGCACGTGCACGCGAACGCGAAGCTGATCGACCAGCAGGCCGTGCAGACGCACGCGATGCCGCTCGGCAACGTCACGAACATGACCGAGGCCGAACGCGCGAAGCTCGGCGCCTGGATCGCCGCAGGAGCCAAACTCTGATGACCGCGACGCTCTCGACCCATGTGCTCGACACCGCCCGCGGCAAGCCGGCCGCGCTGATCCCGGTGGCGCTGTTCGCGCTCGACGGCGAACGGCGCGAACTCGCGCACGCGACGACCGACGCCGACGGCCGTACCGGGCCGTTCGCGGCCGCGCTCGATCCCGGACACTACGAGCTCGTCTTCGAGGTCGGCGACTACTTCGCGGGCCACGGGATGCAGACGTTCTTCTCCGCGATCCCGATCAGGTTCCACATCCGCGAAGCCGGCGGGCACTATCACGTCCCGCTACTCCTCTCACCCTGGGGCTACAGCACCTACCGCGGCAGCTAGCGCGCTCAGGCGTTCTTCATGCGCTTGTACGGGGCCCAGCCGCCGTGGTGGGAGATGTCGGGGTGACCGCGTTGCTCGATCAAATCGCGCGGGTAGATCATGGCGTTGACGGTCGTGCCGTCGTCGAGCTCGACCGGAGCCTCGTAGAGGTCCGGCGGTTCGGTCGCGATCAGGTGCGCGTGCTGCTCGTCGGTGAGCTCGTACACTTCGCCGGCGATCGCGACGCCGCCGCTGCCGCACTCGTAGATCCCGGGGTGCTGGTCGGCGACCGAATGCAGCCGGTAGATCGGCTTCGTCTTCGCTTCGCGCACCAGGCGCGCGCCGCCGAGGTTGCCGTGATCGGGCTGACCGCGCAGCGCCGAACCGCAGATGAAGAATTCCATTCGCGTGTTTCGTCCTTTCGAGTGTGCTAGGCGCCGGGCGTTCGCGTGCGCTCGGCGATCATCGCGAGCTTGTCCGGAGCCTTCTCCGCCATCACGGCTTCGGTGCTCCGGCGGTCCCGTCACTTCCTATCCCGCTCGCGGCAACGGCAAGCAGGGTCGCGGTGAGCGCGTCGACGCCGAGCTCGAGGTCGCCGGGAGCGGTTCGCTCGTCGCCGACGTGGCTGCGGCCGCCGATGCTGGGGACGAAGATCATCGCGGTCGGTGCGACGTGCGCGATGCACATCGCGTCGTGCCCGGCGCCGCTGGGAATCGCGATCGCGCGCGCGTCGCGCTCGATGCAGGCGGCCTGCACGAGCAAGCGCATCCGCGTCTCCATCGGGACCGCGGCACGTTCTTCGATCAGCTCGACCGCGATCGTGACGCCGCGTCGTGCCGCGATCTCGGCGGCGCTCGCGCGAATCGCGCGCTCCGCCGCAGCGACGCCCGCGTCGTCGATCGAGCGCACGTCGATGCGGAGAACCACCCGGCCGGGGACGATGTTCGTCTGGTTCGGATCGACGATCAGGTGACCGACCGTCGCGACCGTCTCGCCCGCACCGAGCGCCGCGGCCTCGACGGCGAGGACGAGCTCGCTCGCCGCGCAGAGCGCATCGGCGCGGCCTTCCATCGGCACGGTTCCGGCGTGACCGGCGACGCCGTCGATCCGCACGCGGAAACGCCGCTGGCCGGCGATCGCGCTGACGATCCCGAGCCGTGCGCCTTCGCGCTCCATCACCGGGCCCTGTTCGATGTGCAGCTCGACGTACGCGGCGGGCGGCGGAAAGCCGTCGCGCACCGTCACGCCGTCGAGCAGACCGCTCGCGCCGCGCAGCGCGGCGGCGAACGTCTCGCCGTCGTCGGCGACCAGCGCCGCGGCCTCGTCGTACGGCGTGAGCCCGGCGTAGACCGCGCTGCCGAGACACCCGAGCGGGAACCGGCTCCCCTCTTCTCCGGCCCACGCGACGGCCTCGAGCGCGCGCGGCGGCGGTTCGCCCGACGCGGCGATCCGGCGCAGCGCTTCGAGCCCGCCGACCACGCCGTAGGCGCCGTCGTACGCGCCGCCGTTGCGCACCGTGTCGAGGTGCGAGCCGCACTGCACGGGCGGGCCGGGCACGCGGCCGCCGAGCCGCGCGAAGACGTTGCCGGCGCGGTCCTGCTCGACGTCCAGCCCGTCTGCGCGCGCCCACGCGACGAACTGCTCGCGCGCCGCGCGTTCCGGCGCGCTGAACAGCGGACGGTCGATCCCCTCATCAGTCGCGCCGATCGTCGCGAGCTCGGCGAGCCGCTCGAGCAGCGTCACGGTTCGCGCGCCGCGGTCTGGGCGGCGCTCGTCGCGGCACCGAGCCGCGCCAGGTACGCGCGGCGCGTCGAGTCGTCGATGAACGAGGCTTCGAAGCTGTTGCGCGCCAGCCGCTCGAGCGCACCCGGTGGGAGTGCCAGGGCGTCCGCGACGGCGGCGAAATTGTCGCCGACGTAGCCGCCGAAATAGGCCGGATCGTCGGAGTTGATCGTCGCGAGCAGCCCGGCGTCGAGCATGCGCGGGAGCGTGTGGTCGCGCAGCGTGTCGAAGACGCGCAGCTTCACGTTCGAGAGCGGGCACACCGTCAGCGGCATGCGCTCCGCGCGCAGCCGCGCCACCAGCGTGGGGTCTTCGAGGCTGCGCACGCCGTGATCGACGCGCGAGACCTTCAGCAGATCGAGCGCCTCCCACACGTACGCGGGCGGTCCTTCCTCACCGGCGTGCGCGACGGTCTTCCAGCCTTCGGCGAGCGCGCGCGCGAAGACGCGCGCGAACTTCGAGGGCGGATTGCCGACCTCGGCCGAGTCGAGCCCGACGGCGACGATCCGCTCGCCGAACGGCAGCGCGGTTTCCAGCGTCGCCATCGCCGACTCGGCGCTCTGGTCGCGCAGGAAACACATGATCAGCTTCGAGCTGATCCCGTGGCGCCGCTCGCTCGCGCGGACCGCCGACCACAGCCCCTCGATCACCGTCTCGAAAGCGATGCCGCGCGCCGTGTGCGCCTGCGGGTCGAAGAAGATCTCCGCGTGCACGACGCCTTGCTCGGCGGCGCGCACGAAATACGCTTCGGCGAGCTCGGCGAAATCCTGCTCGGTGCGCAGCACGTTCATCGCGGCGTAGTAGAGGTCGAGGAACGACTGCAGATCGGTGAACTCGTACGCACGGCGCAGCGCGTCGACCGACGGATAGGGCAGCGCGACGCCGTTGCGCTCGGCGAGCGTGAAGATCAGCTCCGGCTCGAACGTCCCCTCGATGTGGACGTGCAGCTCGGCCTTGGGCAGCGTGTATGCGTTCGGCACGCTCACGCCCGTGCCGGGTGCGTGGCGATCCAGTGCCGAGCGATGTCGATCCGCCGGCAGATCCAGACGTCTTCGAACGACATCATGTGATCGAGGAAGCGCTCGAGCGCGGCGGCGCGGCCGGGCCGCCCGGCCAGCCGTGTGTGCAGCCCGACCGACATCATCTTGGGAGCGGTTTTTCCCTCACGGTACAAAACGTCGAACGCATCCTTCAGGTAGTTGAAGAATCCCTCGCCTGACGTAAAGCCGGGCGCGACCGAAAACTTCATGTCGTTGTTGTCCAGCGTGTACGGGATCACCAAGTGCGGCTTGCCGCCGACGCGCGTCCAGTACGGCAGATCGTCGTTGTAGGCGTCGGAGTCGTACAGAAACCCGCCCTCTTCGACGACCAGCCGGCGCGTGTTGACCGAGGGGGCGTAGCGGCAGTACCAGCCGTACGGGCGCGTCCCGGTCGTCCGCTCGATCGAAGCGATCGCGCGCTTCATCTGGGCGCGCTCCTCGTCCTCGGCCATGTTCTGGAACCCGATCCAGCGCCAGCCGTGCGAGCAGACCTCGTAGCCGGCCGCGCGGATCGCGGCGGCGGCAGCCGGATTACGCTCGAGCGCGAGTGCCGCGCCGAAGACCGTGATCGGCAGATCGCGCTCGCCGAACATCCGCATCAGGCGCCAGAACCCCGCGCGGCTGCCGTACTCGTAGACCGACTCGACGATCAGATCGCGCTTGCCGGGCCCGAGCGTCGCGCCCGGAACCTCGGTCAAGTACATCTCCGAGGATTCGTCGCCCTCGCCGATCGCGTACTCCGAGCCTTCCTCGTAGTTCATCACGATCTGCACGGCGAGCCGCGCGCCGCCCGGCCACTTCGGATCGGGCGGCGTCGCGCCGTAGCCGACGAAATCGCGCGGATGCTGGTCCATTGCCGACAGAGAGACGGCTCACCGGGCCGCCATTCCTGCTACGGCTTGATCCAGGTCGCCAATCCCGCGGCGTTGCGCACGTCGATTCCGACGCGTCCCGACTGATACGTGCCGATCGTCACGCGCGAGACGCCGGCCTTGTCCTTCATCACGAGGAATGCCGAGGTGTCGAGCGTCGAGACGTACGCGCGCTGCTTGCCGTCGGTGCCGTAGAACGACAACTCCGGGCGCCCCTGGTCGCCGATGAACGCGGCGGCGCGCGTGACCCCGCTCGCGTCGCGGATGTGGAACTCGCCGCGCGCGTCGCCGTTGAGGTACAGCTCGGCGCGCGCCTGCCCGGACTTGTCGAGCTGGCGCAACAGCGGGCGATCGGCGACGACGGCCATCGCCTGCCGCACGGCTCCCGACGCATCGTACAGCTCGACGACGATCGAGCGTGCCGGATCGAACCCGATCGCACCGCGCTCGGTTCGGGACGAATCGCGCACGGCGAGCCCGCCCGCGGAAAGCGTCACGGTGCCGCCGCCGTCGTCGCGCACGACGAGCGGGGTCGACGCCGGCGCTTGCGCCGTTGCGAGCACGAGCGCGAGCGCGCCGAGCGCGACGGCCCGGTCGCGCCGCGCGCTTCGCTCGAGGCCGGCGACGCGCGCGCCGAGCGTCCCCGCGCTCACGGCGCCTTCCACAGCACGGCGTTGGAGGCGTCACGGATGACGAGACCGATCGATCCGTCCTTGTAGCCGCCGGCGTAGACGCGCGTGGTCCCGGCGGCATCGCGCATCACGAGGTACGGCGAGTCGTCGTCGGTCGCGAAATACGCGCGCAGCTTCTCGTCGCTCCCGTAGAGGCCCAGCTCCGGATCCCCGCCGGTCGTGCGGAACAGCGCCAGGCGCAGCTTCTCGTTCGCGTCGCTCAGCAGCAGCTCGCCGTCGTTGTTCGCGTCGAGTCGGAGCTCCGCGCGCCGCTTTCCGCTGCCGTCGAATTGCCGCAGTACCGGCGACTCGTTCAGCAGGTACATCGATTGGCGCAAACGCCCGGCCGAGTCGGTCAGATCGACCGACGGGTGGCCGTCCGCGTCGATCCCGAAAAAGGCGCGCTCGTGCCCGGCCGCGTCGCGAACGCTCAGGCCCTTTCCGGTCAGCGTCGAGCTCGCACCGGAGCCGTCGCGAATCACGACCGGCGTCGAACCCGGACCCGGCGTCTGCGCGGTGGCGAGGACGATCAACGCGACGGCGAGGACGATCGTGCGGTCCCGCCGGCGGGATGACTCGAGCCGCGCGACGCGCGCGCCGAGATCGGGATCAGCACTGTGCTCCATGGCGGGGGTTCCGGGGCGGCCTGCGCCGCCTCCTTTGCTCTGCCTGCTGCCGTCCTAGGGTTTGGACCAGAGCGCGGTGCCGGCCGCGTTCCGCACTTCCATCCCGATCGCGCCCGACTGGTAGCCGCCGATCGTGAGACGGGAAACGCCGCTGCCGTCCTTCATGACCAGGTACGGCGAGGTGTCGTCGGTGGCGAGGTACGCGCGCACGTTACTGTCGCTGCCGTAGAACGCCGCCTCCGGCAACCCCTGGCTGCCGAGAAAGACTGCCCCGCGCGTCACCTCGCCGGCGTCGCGGATGACGAGCTCGCCGTTCTGCGTGTCCGAGGCCAGGAACATCTCGGCGCGCCGCTTTCCGGCCTTGTCGAACTGTCGCAGCACGGGACGATCGCTGAGCAGGTACATCGACTGCCGAAGCCCGCCCGACGTATCGTACTCATCGATCGAGGGGTACCGGTCCTTGTCCAAACCGAAGGCGCTGCGCACGACGTTCGCGCCGTTGCGAACCACGAGCCCGGTCGAGGTCAGCGTCGCAGTTCCACCGGCGGGATCGGTGACGACGAGCTGGTTCGTCGCCGGCGCGGCCGCAGTTGCGAGGCACAGCGTCAGCGCGCCGAGCGCGAGGACGCGGTCGCGGCGCGCAATCCGTTCGAGACGCGCGACCCGTTCGCCGAGTGCGGTCTCGCTCACGGCGCCTTCCAGACGACGGTGTTCGAGGCGTTCCGGATGTCGATGCCGAGTGACCCGTCGGTGTAGCCGCCGACGACGACCCGTGAGGTCCCGCCGCTGTCCTTCATCACGAGATACGGCGAGACGTCGTCGGTCGCGAAGTAGGCGCGCAGCTTTTCGTCCGAGCCGTACAAGCCCAACTGCGGATCGCCCGAGCTGGTGCGGAACAGCGCCAGGCGCAGCTTCTCGTTGGCGTCGCTCAGCAGCAGTTCGCCGTCGTTGCTCGAGTCGAGCCGAATCTCCGCGCGGCGCTTTCCGTTGCTGTCGAACTGCCGCAGCACCGGCAGTTCGTTGAGCAGGTACATCGACTCACGCAGCCTGCCGGTCGTGTCGCCGAGATCGACCGACGGCCGGCTGTCGGCGTCAAGGCCGACGAACGCCCGCGTGTGGCCGGCGGTGTCGCGGACGGTGAGGCCTTTGCCGGTCAGCGTCGCGGTCGCGCCGCCGGCATCCCGGATCACGACCGGCGTCTTCGAGGCTCCCGGCGCCTGCGCGGTCGCGAACGCCAGGACGGCGATCGCGATGACGATCGCGCGATCCCGCCGGCTCGAGGATTCGAGGCGCGCGACGCGCGCGCCGAGATCAGGTGCAGAAGAACGCTCCATAGCGGACAATCCGGGGCACGCCGGGCCGGCACCTCCGTGCGCTCAGCCTTCGGACGGCTTCTTTGCGATCGAACGCGCGGGGTTGCCGACCAGCTTATCGCCCGCGTCCGCGTCCCGGATGACGACCGTTCCCGCGCCGGTGACGACGCCGTCGCCGATCGTGACCGGGGCGACCAGCGTGTTGTTCGAGCCGATCTTCACGTCGGCGCCGATCTCGGTCCGGTTCTTCTTCACCCCGTCGAAGTTCGCGGTGATCGTGCCAGCGCCGATGTTCGAGCGCGGTCCGACCGTCGAGTCGCCGATGTAGGCGAGGTGGTTCGCCTTGACACCCTCGGCGAGATCGGACTTCTTCACCTCGACGAAGTTACCGATCCGCACGTCGTCGCCGAGCTCCGCCCCGCCGCGCAGGTGCGCGAACGGGCCGACCCAGACGCGCTCACCGAGCGCGGAGTTGACGACGACGCTTTCGGTGACGGTCACGTCGTCGGCGAGCATCGCGTCCTCGAGCCGGCTGTGCGGCCCAATATGGCAGCGCGCGCCGATCCGCGTCGCTCCGGCGATCGTCGTGCCGGGCAGGATCGTCGTGTCCTGGCCGATGACGAGCCCGGGCGCAAGAGAGGTCGTGGCGGGATCGACGATGGTGACGCCGGCGCGCATGTGCTCCTCGCACAGGCGGCGGTTCAGGAGGGCGCGCGCTTCGGCCAGCTCGACCCGATCGTTGACGCCGAGAACGCTGCGATAGTCGGCGACCGGCACCGCGGCGACGCGCCGGCCGGCGGCGATCAGCAGCTCGACGGTGTCGGTCAGATAGTACTCGCCCTGCGCGTTGTCGTTGCCGACGCGCGCGATCACCTCGCGCAGCGCCCCCTCGCCGAACGCATAGATTCCGGCGTTCATTTCGTCGATCGCGAGCTGCTCGGCCGTACAGTCCTTTGCTTCGACGATACGCTCGACGATCGCGTGGTCACCACCCGGCGACGGCGTGCGCACGATGCGGCCGAATGCCGAGGGCAGCGGCATTCGCGCGGTGACCAGCGCGAGCGGCGTGCCCTCGCCGGCATCGACCGCGGCCTGCACGTCGTCGAAGATCGTGCGATCGACCAGCGGCATGTCGCCGTAGGCGACGACGACGAACCCGCCGCGGGGTTCGAGGTGCTCGAGCGCGGTCCGCACGGCGTGACCGGTGCCCAGCTGCTCCGGTTGCACGACGGTTCGCACTCCGAACGGCTCGAGGAGCGGGTCGAGCTCGGGGTTCGTGACCACCACGATCTCGTGGATGCCGGACGCGCGCAACGCATCGAGCACCCACCAGAGCATCGGGCGGCCGCAGAGCTCGTGGAGCACCTTCGGGCGCGCCGACTTCATGCGCGTTCCCTTGCCGGCGGCGAGGACGATCGCGCGCGCACTCATGCCGTCCATTCCTTCTGCTCCTTCGCCGTCACGCCGCCGAACGCGTCGAGCGCGACCCGAAATCGTTCGCGCACGATGTCGCGGCCGAGCAGCTCCATCGAGTCGAACAGCGGGAGCGCGGTCGCGCTCCCGCTCATCGCGACGTAGTAGACGCGCGAGAGATCGCGGAACTTCACGCCGAGCGACTCGCCGACGCTCTTGAGCACCGTCTCGATCGTGGCCAGGTCGAACGTGCGCTCGGCGTCGAGCCGCCACATCGCGAGCGCCAGCGCCTTGCGGATCGCATCGGCGGGGAGCTTCGTTCCGGCGAACGACTCCGCCGTCACCGCGACCCGCCCGGCGAAGAGGTACGCGGTCGCAGGCACCAGATCGCTCAGCCGCTCGACGCGTGACTGCGCGAGCGCCGCGATGCGCTCGACCCGCGCGGCGTCGAAGCCCCACGCGAGCGTGCGCTGAAGCAACTCTTCGGTCGAGATCGTCCGCAGGTACTGACCGTTCAGCCAGTCGAGCTTCGCGACGTCGAAGACCGGGCCGCCGAGCGAGATCTTCGCCAAGTCGAGGCGGCGCATCAGGTCGGCCACGCCGAAGATCTCGTGGCCTTCCTGTGCCGGCGCCAGCAGCAGGCCCAGAAAGTTCAGCAGCGCTTCGGGCAGGTAGCCCATCCGCTGGTAGAACAGGATTCCGGTCGGGTTCTTGCGCTTGCTGAGCTTCGACTTGTCGGGGTTGCGCAGCAGCGGCAGGTGCATCAGCACCGGCGGCTGCCAGCCGAAATAGCCGTAGAGCAGCAGATGCTTCGGTGCCGACGACATCCACTCTTCACCGCGGATCACGTGGGTGATCTCCATCAGGTGATCGTCGACGACGTTCGCGAGATGGTAGGTCGGCAGCCCGTCGGATTTGAGCAGCACCTGCATGTCGACCGTCGCGTAGTCGAACGGGACGGGTCCGCGCGCGAGGTCGTTCACCACGCAGACGCCGCTCGCCGGGACCTTCATCCGCACGACGTACGGTTCACCCGCAGCAGCGCGCCGCCCCGACTCCTCGGCCGGGATCGCGAGACAGTGGCCGTCGTACTTCTGCGGCGTGCCGGCGGCGCGCTGCGCGGCGCGCATCGCCTCGAGCCGCTCCGGCGTGCAGTAGCAGCGAAACGCGTCGCCCTTCGCGAGCAGCTCGTCCGCATAGCGGCGGTAGATCTCCGAACGTTCGCTCTGGCGGTACGGTCCGTGCGGGCCGCCGACGTCCGGGCCTTCGTCCCACGACAGCCCGGTCCAGCGGAGCGCCGCGAGGATCGCCGTCTCGGACTCCGGCGTCGAGCGCGCCTGATCGGTGTCCTCGATCCGCAGCAGAAAATCGCCGCCCTGCTGCTTCGCGAAGCAGTAATTCACCAGCGCAACATACGCCGTTCCCACGTGCGGATCGCCCGTGGGTGACGGCGCGACGCGCGTGCGCACGCGCCGTGCCGGGGAATCGTTCACGCTAACCGGCCGATTCGCGTCGTTTGCCGCACTCGCGTTCCACGAACGCGATGATCTCGGAGAGCGGCGCGCCCGGCGTGAAGATCTCGCGCACGCCGATTCGCTTCAGTTCCGCGGCGTCGTCGGCCGGAATCGTTCCACCGCCGAAGAAGACGATGTCGTCGGCGCCCTGCTCTTTGAGCTGTTCGACGACGAGCGGAAAGAGCGTCATGTGCGCACCCGAAAGGATCGAGAGGCCGATCCCGTCGGCGTCTTCCTGAATCGCGGTCTGCACGATCTGCTCGGGCGCCTGGAACAGGCCGGTGTAGATGACCTCCATCCCGGCGTCGCGCAGGGCGCGCGCGATCACCTTCGCGCCGCGATCGTGTCCGTCGAGCCCCGCCTTCGCGACGACGACCCGCAGCGGCGTCGCCGGCGCGTGTGTGCTGCTCATCAGAACTGGGTGTTCTCCGTGTAGCGGCCGTAGACGGAGACCATTGCGTCGACGATCTCGCCTTCGGTCGCGACCGCTTTGACGCAGTCGATCAGGTACGGCATGACGTTGTCGGTCCCGGCGCAGGCGCGTTTGAGCGCCGCGAGGGAGGCTTCGACGGCCGCCCCGTCGCGGTTCTCGCGCACGGACTGCACCGAGCGCGCTTGGCCGCGCTCGATCTCCGCGCCGATCTTGAGCAGACCGGCCTGCTGCGTTTCGTCGGGCCGCTCGAACGCGTTGACGCCGACGATGACGCGCTCCCCCGACTCGATCGAGCGCTGATAGCGGTACGAGGCGTCGGCGATCTCGCGCTGCGGGAAACCGGCCTCGACCGCTTCGACCATCCCGCCGTACCCGGCGATCTGCGCGAAGTATTCCTCGACTTGCCGCTCCATCTCGTCGGTCAGCGCCTCCACGAAGTACGCGCCGCCGAGCGGATCGACGACGTTGGTGACGTTCGTCTCGTACGCGAGGACCTGCTGCGTGCGCAGCGCGATCTCGACCGATTTCTCGCTGGGAAGCGCGAGGACTTCGTCCATCGAGTTGGTGTGCAGTGACTGCGTGCCGCCGAGCGCCGCGGCCATCGCTTCGAACGCGACCCGCACGATGTTGTTCTCGGGCTGCTGCGCGGTCGCGCTGCAGCCCGCGGTCTGGGTGTGGAAGCGGAGCTGCCACGAGCGCGGGTCCTTGGCGCCGTACTTCTCGCGCATGTGGCGCGCGTAGATGCGGCGCGCGGCGCGGAACTTCGCGATCTCTTCGAAGAAGTCGATGTGCGAGTTGAAGAAGTACGAGAGCCGCGGTGCGAACTCGTCGACGTCCATCCCGCGCGCGACCGCCTCTTCGACGTACGCGAACCCGTCGGCGAGCGTGAAGGCGAGCTCCTGCGCGGCGGTCGAACCAGCCTCGCGAATGTGGTAGCCCGAGACCGAGATCGTGTTCCACTTGGGCATCTGCTTGGTGCAGAACTCCATCATGTCGACGATGATCCGCACGTGCGGCCGCGGCGGAAAGATCCACTCTTTCTGCGCGATGTACTCTTTGAGGATGTCGGCCTGCAGCGTGCCGCCGAGCTTCGCGCGCGGGATCCCCTTGTTCTCAGCGGTGACGATGTATTGCGCGAGCGCGATCGCCGCCGGACCGTTGATCGTCATCGAGGTCGTGATCGCACCGAGGTCGATCCCGTCGAAGAGCGTCTCCATGTCGCGCACGCTGTCGATCGCGACGCCGCACTTCCCGACCTCGCCGAGCGACTTCGGGCTGTCCGAGTCGTAGCCCATCAGCGTCGGCATGTCGAACGCCACGCTGAGCCCCATCTGGCCCTGCGAGAGCAGGAAGTGGTAGCGCTCGTTGGTCTGCTTGGCGTTGCCGAAGCCGGCGAACTGGCGCATCGTCCACAGCCGCGAACGGTACATCGTCGGGTGAATCCCGCGGGTGTACGGGTATTCGCCGGGGACGCCGAGGTCGCGGGCCAAGTCGAGGTGCGCGACGTCGGCCGGACCGTAGACGGTTTTCAGCGGGACGTCGGAGATCGTGCGGTCGATGGCGCCCGAGCCTTTGCCGCTGCGCGGCGCCGTGCGGTCGGCCTTCGCCTCCCAGCGCTCCACGAGCTCGCGGTACTCGGGGGAGACGTCGGGTCCGAGTCCCGACGCGCGATCGATCATCTTGGCCACGGCCTCTCCCTTCGAGGTCGACGCCGCCGGTCGCTTCCAAGGCGGGCCGGTGCTAAACTGGACCTCATGCGGACCATCGTTCCCCTCGCGGCACTTGCGCTCGCGGCGCTCGCCCTGGCCGGGCCGGCAAGCGCCGAACTGCACCAGCAGAGCCCGCAGCCGATCGGGGCGCCGCTCCCCCTCTCGGTGGTCGTCCGGCAGGACGGCGGCTTCGCCGGCGTTCATCGCTGGCTGTGGTACGACGCCGACGGGACCGCCCGCGCGAAGGGTCTGGCCGTCACCGAACCGGGCACGTTCCGCGCCCGCGCCGAGATCGGGCGCGTCGAACAGATCGTCGACGACCTGGAGCTCTGCACGAAGCCGGCCCCCGAACTTCGCCCGGCCGGCGGCATCGTGAACGACGCCTTCTACTACAAAGTCAGCGTGCGCTGTCCGCACGGCTGGCGCTTCTTCACCTCGAGCGACGGCTCACCGGGCGGCGCCGACGTCCGAACCGCGATCCACGCCTTCGAAAAGCTCGGCGCGAACTTGAAGTGGGAGCCCACGGACGAACGCATCGCCCTCCCGGACTCGGGCAACTCCCTCTACCACACGGCCGGTGCGACGAAGAATCGGTGACCTTAGTGGCTCGTCAAACGCCACTTAATTGACAATAGAGTGGGCCTAGGGTATGATCCCTTGCGGGAGGACGACATGGCCTTGCTCGACGGGTTTCCCTTAGACGCCGACATCACGGTGAGCGAGCTCCGCAAGGAAGATGTGCTTGCCGAGCGCCTTCACATCCACCACGGACTGCGACTGCGGCGGCGAAACGACGTTCTCGGCGTCGTCATCGAGGCGGAGGCCTGGCGCGCGCATACTGCTTACGTACACGACCTAGAGGCGCAGATCGAACGCCACGAGGATCAAGCCGTGCGCGATCTCATTGCGCGCCGCACCCAGGACGCCCAGTTCGTGAACGCAACCCCGGAGGTCATCAACGAGATCGACCGACAATACCGCGAACTAACGGATGGGTGAGAACCCGCCGAGTCCGAGCGAAGCGATAAGGGTTCTCTATCTCGTCCTCGGCGCGGAAGGCATCAAGATCGTACCGGCATATGTCGCGCAGGATCTCGCAAACGTGCGCCGCGCGCACACGGATGACGCGGAGTTCTCGGCGGCTATCCTTGCAATTGCAAAAGAACTTCGAATCGCGCACGCCTCACCCGCTTCGTACGGCGTGGCGATAGAACACGAACTCGCCGGATGGCGCCGCAGCAAGTTTTCGTCAACGCAGAGCAGTGACGCACACCTCCGAATCGTCTTCCGCCCGGCGAAACCGTCAGGAATGGAAGTTCTCGCGTTCGGCGATCGGGACTTTCCCGAAACGGTCTATTTCACGGCGAAGAACCGGCTTCGGCGCTGACCGGCTCCGACTTCGAAACGTCAGTCGTCCGGGGGTAACAACGCCGCGAGGAAGTGCTCCAAGACTGGGATGAAGCGGTCGAAGGCGTCGCGCTGCAGCGAGTGGCTCGCGCCTTCGAAGACTTCGACCTGTACGTGCTCGCCGCCGCGTTCGCGCAGCGGCGGACGCTGCGAGGAGATGACGACGCTGCGACGCGGATCGGCGAGCGCGAAGAGCAGCGGTTTCGGATAGGCGGCGGTCAGCTCACGCACGTCCCAGCGTCCCGCGTCGATCGCGTTCTCCTCGCCGAGCGCGACGACCGGCTGCAGCGTGATGCGGCGCGCGGCGTGCAGCTTCGACTCGACCTCGACCTCCGGCAGCCCGGCGTGCGAGAGGCGGATCGACGCTTCGCGTTCTTCGAGCGGCTGGCTCAGCATCCGCTGGTATTCCGGCAGCGTCTGGACACTCCACACGCCGGGCTCGACGTGCAGCATCGGGTCGATCGCGACGACGCCCGCGACGTCGAGCTCGCGTCCGCCGACGACGGCGACCGCGCCGCCCCACGAGTGGCCCATCAGCGCGTGCACCGGTTCGCCGAGCGAGGCGACGACCTCCGCGAGATCGGCGACGCTCCGTTCGAGCGTCATCGGCCCGTGCACCGAGCTGTCGCCGTGGCCGCGCTGATCGTACCCGATCACGCGATACCGGCCGGCGAGATGCTCGCCGATCCGCGCCCACCCGCGCCGCGACGACCCGAGCCCGTGCACCGCGACGACGATCGGTCCGTGCGCGCCCCACCGCTCGACCGTCGTCTGCGCACCGTCGTCGAGCGTGATCCGCGTTTCGCTCGCCACGCCCTCGCTACAGTCCCTTCACGTGGGCGCGGACGTCGCCGTGGGCGCGCACGTTGCCGTGCGCGTGGACGCCGTCGTGGACGCCGAACTCGTGGAGTACCGTCTCGGCGGCGGCGTACGGATCGAGATCGTCGCCGAGCTGCGCGATCGCGTCTTCGATGCGGCCTTCGAGGGTGCCGAGCGCGAGCTGCCGCACGCGGTGCGCGAACGCCGCCCGGCGCTTCGCATGCAGCGCGCCGGTCTTGCGTAGCCACGCATCGTGCGCGAGGATCGCGTCCCAGAGCTTGTCGACCCCTTTGCCTTCGAGCGCTTGCGTGCTGACCAGCGCCGGCACCCAGCCCTCGTAGTTCAGCATCTCCATCATCGAGCGGATCTCGCGCTGCAACTGAAGTGCCATCGGGTGATCGCTCTTGTTCACCACGAAGACGTCGGCGATCTCCAGCACGCCGGCTTTGAGGACTTGTACCGAGTCACCGCTGCCGGGCTGCAGTGCGACCAGCGTCGTGTCGGCAACCTCGGCGATCTCGATCTCCGACTGCCCTACGCCGACCGTCTCGATCAGCACGACGTCCTTCCCGAACGCATCCATCAGCGAGACCGCGTCGGCGGTCGCGCCCGAGAGCCCGCCGAGATGACCGCGCGAGGCCATCGAACGGATGAACACGTCGGGGTCGGTGAAGTGCTCGGCGAGCCGGATGCGGTCGCCGAGCAGCGCGCCGTGCGAAAACGGTGAGCTGGGATCGACCGAGACGACGCCGACGGTCTTCCCTTGGGCACGAACGTGGGCGATCAGCGCGCCGCTCAGCGTCGACTTGCCGACGCCGGGCGGACCGGTGAGCCCGACGGTCAGCGCGCGGCCGGTGAGCGGGTAGAGCGCGCGGATCAGCTCGGCACCGCGGCCCGACTCACAGCGCGAGATCGCGCGCGCCAGCGCGCGCGGCTCGCCGGCGCGAAACGCCGTCAGCAGCTCAGCCGGGTCGTCCATCGCGCCTCCGCGTTCACGGCGGGTACCCGGGACTCCCTCACCTTGCCCGCGTACCCGTCGCGGGTGAGTCCCTCCGGTTACGTACGAACCCCGACGATCGCGAACGACACCATCGTCTTCGCGTGCGAAGACGATCTCTGGATCGTCGGCACGGGCGGCGGGATCGCGCGCCGGCTCACCACGACCGACGGCGAATGCACCTTGCCGCGGCTCTCGCCGGACGGCACGCAGATCGCGTTCGTCGGCCGCGAGGAAGGGAGCCCCGAGCTTCACGTGATGCCGGCCGCCGGCGGGGTGCCGCGCCGTCTCACGCACCTGGGCAGCGAAACGCTCAACTGCTGCGGCTGGTCGCGCGACGGGCGCTCGATCTTCTTCACCTCCGATGCCGGCTCGCCGTTCGTGAAGGAGACGCTCGCGTTTCGCGTCGACGCGCGCGGCGGCGAACCGGTCTCGCTCGGCGCCGGCCACGCGATGACGTTCGACGTCGCGGCGAACGGCGCCACGCTGCTCGGCCGCAACGCGATCGATCCGGCGCGCTGGAAGCGCTATCGCGGCGGCACGGCCGGCCACCTGTGGGCCGATGCGAACGGCAGCGGCGACTACGTACGGATCTGCCGCGAGCTCGACGGTAATCTCGTGTGGCCGATGTGGTTCGGCGAGCGCGTGCTGTTTCTCTCAGACCACGAGGGGATCGGTAACCTGTACACCGTCGCAGCGAACGGGGGCGATCTGCGCCGCGTGACCGGCGAGCGGGAGCGCTATGCGCGGTTCCCGTCGACGGACGGCACGCGCGTCGTCTACGCCTGCGGCGGCGAGCTGGTCCTGGCCGACCCGCGCGACGGCAGCGTCACGCGCGTTCCCGTCGAGATGCCGTCGAACGCGTGGGAGACGGCGCGCCGGTTCGTCGACGCGGCCGAGCTGCTGGAGAGTTGGGTGCCATCGCACGACGGCACCGCGCTCGGCATCGTATCGCGCGGCCGCGTCTACACGATGCCGCTGTGGGAAGAGGCCGTCACCGAGCACCCGGCGTCGGGAGCGGAACCCGATCCCGAGATCGCGCCGCGCCGGCGGCTGCTGACGTGGCTGCACGACGACAAGCGCGTCGCGTACGTCGACGACGGCGGCGGCTTCGAGCGCATCGCGATCGCGGCGGTCGATCAGAGCGCGCCGCCGCGGTTCGTCACCGAAGACGACCTCGGCGTGCTGCACCAGCTCACCGCCTCGCCGGCCGCCGACCGGCTCGCGTTCGCGAACAACCGCCACGAGCTGTGGCTGCTCGACCTCGACGGCAAGCCGCGGCTGCTCGACCGCAGCATCGGCGAGCGAATCGACGACCTCGCGTTCTCGCCCGACGGGCGCTGGCTGGCGTACGTGTGGTCGCCGAAGGCGCACACCACGATCGTCCGCGTCGCCGAATGCGAGAGCGGCCGCATCGCCGACGCGACCAGCCCGCTGCGCGAAGACCGCTCGCCCGCCTGGGACCCCGAGGGCAACTATCTCTACTTCCTCTCGACGCGCGACTTCCACCCGGTCTACGATGCGCTGCAGTTCGAGCTGAGCTTTCCGGAAGCGTGGAAGCCGTATCTGGTGACGCTGCGCGAGACGCTCGCGAACCCGTTCGTCCCGAAGCCCGCGCCGCTGCACAAGCGCGACCGCGACGACGACGATGAAGAGGACGAGAAGCGCGACGTCAAGCCGGTCGTCGTCGAGGCGGACGGGATGCCGCTGCGCATGCTGGCGTTCCCGGTCGATGAAGGTTCGTACGACCGCATCGCGGCGGCGAAGGGCCGCGCGATCTTCTCGCGCTTTCCCGTGCGCGGGATCCGTCCGAGCGAACGCGATCACGACGATTCCGAAGGCGAGCTGTACGCCTACGATTTCGAGCAGCAGCGCGGCGCGCCGCTCGCGACCGAGATCGAGGACTTCGTGCTCGGCCCGGACGCGCGCACGCTGGTCTACCTTTCGCACGGCAAGCTGCGCGCGATCGACGCCGGCGGCGATCTCCCCGACGACGGCGACGCCGACGACAAGCCGGCGCAGGAGATCGGACGCCGCACCGGCTGGCTCGACCTCGCGCGGATCAGCGTGCTGGTCGAACCACGCGCCGAATGGCGGCAGATGCTGCGCGAAGCCTGGCGCCTGCAGCGCGAGAACTTCTGGGACCCGCAGATGTCCGGGATCGACTGGGACGCCGTGCTGCCGCGCTACGCAGCGCTGCTGCCGAGAGTCCGTACGCGCAGCGAGCTCTCCGACGTGATCTGGGAGATGCACGGCGAGCTCGGCACGTCACACGCCTACGAAACCGGCGGCGACAAACCGATACCGCCGCAGTACAAACGCGGCTTTCTCGGCGCGGACGTCGCGTGGGACGAGACGGCGCGCGGATATCGCGTGCAGCGGATCCTGCGCGGCGACCCGTGGAACCGCGAGGCCGACTCGCCGCTGGCCGAGCCCGGCGTCGACATGAAGGAAGGCGATCGCATCGTCGGGATCGGCGGCCATACCGTGAACGCGCAGTCTGGGCCCGGCGCGCTGCTGGTGAACCAGGCCGGGCGTGACGTCGTGCTCTCCGTCGTGCGCGGTGACGGCGCGCCGCGCCGCGTGCTGGTGCGGACGCTGCGCGACGAGCGGATGCTGCGCTACCGCGCCTGGGTCGAGGCGAACCGCGCGCTCGTCCACGAACGCAGCGGCGAGCGCGTCGGCTACGTCCACATCCCCGACATGGGGCCGTGGGGGTTCGCCGAGTTCCACCGCGGTTACCTCACCGAGTTCGACCGTGACGCGCTGATCGTCGACGTGCGCTACAACCGCGGCGGCCACGTCTCGGCGCTGCTGCTCGAGAAGCTCGCGCGCAAACGCGTCGGCTACGACGTCTCGCGCTGGACCCCGCCGTTCCCGTACCCCGAAGAATCGGTCCCCGGCCCGATCGTCGCGGTGACGAATCAGTTCGCGGGGAGCGACGGCGACATCTTCAGCCACTGCTTCAAGCTGTACGGTCTCGGCCCACTGGTCGGGATGCGCACCTGGGGCGGCGTCGTCGGAATCAACCCGCGCCACCGGCTGGTCGACGGCACCGAGACGACGCAGCCCGAGTTCTCGTTCTGGTTCACCGACGCGGGCTGGGGCGTCGAGAACTACGGCACCGACCCGACGCATGAAGTCGATGTCGCCCCGCAGGACACGCGCGACGGGGTCGACCCGCAGCTCGACGCGGCACTCCGCCTCATCGGCGAAGCGCTGGAGAACGCGCCGCCGCGCCCGGAGTTCCCGCCGAAACCGAACCGCAGCCGGCAGCGCTGAGTACGGCTACACGCTGTTGTTGTCGAAGAGTTGGTCGAGCTGCTTCACGCCGTCGGTGGTGAAGTCGAAGCAGAGTTTGAGGTCGTCGTCCTTGTTGGTGAGGAACGCCCAGTCGACGCCGTCCTTGCGCGACTCGATCCAGGTCGCGACGCCCGCCATGCAGCCGTCGCGCGCGGCGCCCGGTGAACGCCCTCCGCTGCCCCAGGCGGCGTACGAATGGAGAAAGCGCACCAGCGAATCGGCGGTCGTGCTCATCGAGGTCGGCGCATCGGAGACTTCGAACAGCACGCCGCCGCCGCCGTCGCTGAACCTGCGCGTCGCCGGGTTCGACGACAGGTCGAAGATCGAGGGGCCGGAGTTGTTCGGCTGCTCGTCGGGGACGATCTCGCGCGGGTCGCGCAGCGCCGGGTTCGTGCGCGTCATCTCGACGTTCGTGATCCCGAGCGGCGCGAGCACCGCCGAATCGATGTAGCTCATCAGTTGCCGGTGCGTCGCCTTCGTGACGATCATCCCGAGCAGGGTGTAGCCGCTGTTCGAATAGTGATAGGTGACGCCCGGCGCGGAGACGAGCGGCAGGCCGTAGAGGTAGCGTGCGAACTGGGCCTTGGTCAGCGGCTGATGATGGAGCTGCAGCTCCACGTCGCGCATCTGGAACTCCGGATCGGGTCCGACGCTCCCGCGAATCCCCGCGGTGTGCTCGATCAGCTCGCGCACGGTGACGGTGTCGATCCGCGAATCGGGATGCTGCGAGGAGAACAGCGGTGCGTGCACGCCCAGATACGGAAAGGCTTTCGTGCCGTCGGTGATCGTGTGCGCGTTCAGCAGCGTCGTGATCGCCGCTGCGGTGAGCGCTTTGCTGACGCTCGCCAAGCGCATCGGGCTCTGCGTGTGCACGGTCGGATACGCGTAACTCGATGCGTACGTGTACGCGCGCATGAACAGCACGTGGCCGTTCTTGCCGAAGGCGAGCTGCGCCGCACGCACGCCGTGCCGCCGCATGTAGGCCTCGACAGCGGCATCGAACTTGGCGTACTTCGCCACCGGCGTGCCGTCGACGCGGAACCCATTCGAGCTCTGCGCAGCGCCGGGAACGAGGCTGAAAGCAAGGAGCGCGGCGCCGAGAGCAGCCGCGGCGATCGGTCGGGTCATGCTTCCTCCGGGCCAGGGAACGGGCTCTTGCTTGCCTTTGAGGGCGTCTCGTTCCTTGACGCCTCCCGGGCGGCATGGTACTCTACGCGAGCCGAAGCAGGGTCGGATTCAGCTCTGGCTGAGCCCCAAACCCTCACCGGATGCCTGCGGGCGATCCGGTTTTCTCGAACAGCGGGGACCGCTTCGGCGTCTTCGCTTTTTTAACGTCCTTTCTGGAGAGCACGTCATAGCACGACCGCTTCGCGTCAACGAGCAGATCAGAATCCGCCAAGTCCGCGTGATCGACGACGCAGGCCAACAGTTGGGCGTCATACCGACCGAGGAAGCCCTCAACATGGCTCGGACCAAGGGACTCGACCTCATCGAGGTCTCCCCGACGGCGATCCCACCGGTTTGCCGGATCGGCGACTACGGTCGGCTCAAGTACGAGCAGTCGAAAAAAGACAAAGAGGCGCGGAAGAAACAGCGCAACTGGGAGTTGCGCGAAGTCAAGCTGCGTCCCAAGATCGATGTCCACGACTACGAGGTCAAGGCGAAGATGGCAGAACGTCTTCTCCTCGACGGAGGCAAAGTCAAGGTCACGATCATGTTCCGCGGACGCGAGATCACGTACACCGCGTTCGGGAAACGTCTGCTCGACCGGGTTGCCAACGATCTCGAAAACGTGGCGACGGTCGAACGCGAAGCGAAGCTCGAAGGCAAGAACATGTTTCTCATCCTCGCACCGCGCGCCACACCGCTCGGTCCGCCGAAGTTCGTTCACCTCAAGACGGACACGGCGCACCACGAAGTCGAGACCGTCGATCATCACGATGATCACGAGACCGAACCGGAAGTCCAGGGCGAAACGGACGCAGTCGCGACCATCGGGGGAGCCAGTGCCTAAAATCAGAACGCATCGCAGCACAGCGAAGCGCGTCAAAGTGTCCGCCAACGGAAAGGTGATGCACCGTCACCAGTTCTCCGGCTGCGGCCACATCCTCAGCAAGAAGTCGCGCAAGCGCAAGCGGAACTTCCGCCGCGATCAGCCGACGTTCAAGGGCGATCTGAAGCGCTTTGCGCCCCAGATCCCCTACCTTCTGTAGGAGGCTGAAAAATGGCTCGCATCAAGCGCGGTCTCAACAAGATCAAGCACCGGCGCAAAGTGATGAAGCTCGTCAAGGGCTTCCGTGCGGCACGCCGCCGCAATTACCGGGTCGCCAACGAAGCGCTGCTGCACTCGCTCTCGTACGCCTTCCGCGACCGCCGCGTCCGCAAGCGCGACTTCCGCGCGCTGTGGATCGCCCGCATCAACGCGGCAGCGCGTCGCGAAGGCCTGAGCTACTCCAGGCTCATGGCCGGGCTCAAAAAGTCGGGCGTCGCCCTCAACCGCAAGGCGCTGGCCGATCTGGCCGTGCACGACGCGGCGGCGTTCGCGCGCCTCACGACCCTGGCCAAGGACGCCGTCGGCGCGACTCCGACCGCGGCATAACGCCGCGATGACACGGAAGGCGGCCGTCCTCGCCGCAGCGCTGATCTCGGCGCTGCTCGGCGGGTGCGGTCGTCATGACGCCGCGACGCAGACGCCGGCACCGGAGCATCAGATGCTCGCGAACCCGAGCAGCTTTCCGCTCTATCCGCGCAGCCAGGTCGTCACCGTGGTCCCGGTCGACTCGGCGCAGATGTTCGCCGCGATTCGGGCGAGCGATCCGAAGGCATCGGTGCCGCGCAATTTTCGCGGGCACGAAGTGATCGCCGAAACGGGTGCGTCGATTGCGCAGCTGCGCACGTGGGTCAACGGCCTGGCGAGCGCGCCGCCGCGCGGCCTGCACCGGGTCGTGGAGAACAGCGACGGCCACGTGAAGAGCGGTTTCAACGCGAACGGCAACGACGCCGTCGGGATGCAGTTCGAGACGGCCGACGGCGGGCGTTCGGTCTACATCGTCGCTGCCGACCCGCGCAAGATCCGCCAGCAGCTCGGGCCCGTGTTCGGGCTGATCGACAACTACGGCGCGGTCCCCGGCATGATGCGCGGCCCGATCGACGATAGCGCTAAGAAAGAGCTCGGCTACAGCGTGACGGAGATGCTCGACGCGAAGAGCCCGATCGGCGCCGTCGTCGCGACGCTCAAGCGGATGCAGTCGGTCGACCGCCGCGCGATCCTGATCATCGACGAGTCGCGGCAGTAGCAGCCAGCGCGAGCCGGTGGCTTCGCGAACGGCCGACTCGTGCTTATCCCGCGGCGGCTTGCGCGTGAGCCGAGGCCCGGAGCTCCTTGACCAGTTCCCTCAGGTCCGCATTCGCGGTCGTGCCCGATCGAAGCAGCACCCGTGCCACTTCCTTGGCCGCAGGGCCGTCGATATCGTCGGCGACGCCCTTGGCCAGCGTGCGATTGCCACGTGACTCAAGGTGCGCGACCACGCGCAACTTGGACATGTCGCTTAGTTCGATCAGTTGCGCGTCCAGGCGCTTTGGCATCGTCGTGACTCCTCAGCTTCTGATTTCCCTTCTACGACACACCTCTCACGCGGTCCGCTTCAAGGGGCTAGGGGAACCTGATGGATACCGACGAGGCGCAGGTACCCTGTGCTCGTATCGTCGTGTCGTCCGTCGGCCGTATACTCTTTCGCCATCTCGCGGCTCAGGCTAAGCACCACGCCTCCGGCACCCCGCTCGAGGAGAATCTGACGAGCACCACCCGATAGGGCGTCCTTCCAAAGGCCGACGCTTCGCGGCCCACGGTCATCCTGGGCGCACGCCAGGTCTACCAAGCCGGCGCTGGTGAGCGAGAGCACCGAACATCGCGGATCTTCCGCAAGGACGGTGGCGTAGCGCGCCGACCAGCGTTGCTGAATCTGCGGGCCGTCCATCAGCAGCGCAACCACAAGGTTCGGACCCACCGACCGAACGAGTTCGGCGACGGGGTCCTGTCGCGCAAGATCTTCACAGATGAGGACACAGAACGTCAGCCATTTGTTCGCACTGAAAAATGTGCAGCACCGCGGCGACAGATCGATCGCTTCCCACCACGAGTGCCGAGCGGCGAGCTCGTACGGCAGACCATATTGTGTGATCTGCGGTGGATCGAGGCGCCAACGATGATGTTTGCTCTGCCGGTAGATTCGGCCGAGGCTCGAGCCAAGGCCGACCGCGACATCGTTTCGCCCGAGCGACGTTGGTGTAGCGGATTCGCCTACTCCCGCGATAACCAGCCTCGCACCCAGTACCCGGCGTACGCGCTCGAAGTCGCGCTGAGAAAGACTAAGTTCCGGGAACACGACGGCGTCGATCCGGCCGACGAGCGCTTCTGATTTGGTCAGCAGATCGCGTACTGCTCTAACATCCACCATCGTTCGTGGCAAGTCGTAGGTGAAGAAACCGAATCCATCCGGCATATGTTGACCGCAGTTATCCGCCGAAGCACGAAACGCGGTCGGCGCGACCCGAAGCGGCCAAGGCAGGAGCAGCAAATTCATGCCGTCCTTGAGATCTGGAAGATCGACTTGTTGCCAAATCGGCGTGACTTCGGCCCGATCCCACAGCGCAAGATTATGCGTAAGGGATCGAAGCGTCATTCCGTTCAACGGATTGTGCAGCTTCGGCAAGACGGTTGCGCGTGATGGATGAACATTCTCACAAAGCGAATTACGAGTTGTCAGAAGGTAGATCGCACGCTCGTCCAAGCCGTCCTTGATGGCCTTGAGAATGCCGACGCCAAAGCACGTCTCATCTGCAGCCGCGACGATTCCGGTCAAAGCCTCCACGAGGCCGCGCTCGTCCCGTACACGTTCAACCGGCAGCAGTCTGGCACTCAAGATCGTTTTCCACCACCGGTCGACCTGAGTGGGCCACGTCCCCTTGTCGAGGTACGATTTGCGCCATTGCTTTCGAAGCCGTCGCGCCTTGTCATGCCAAGCCTCGAGCGATGAAAAACCGGACGGCGGCCATGTGTTGGCGACCTCGACGTAGGCTCCGCTGTGGCGCAAGATGCATGCGGCGATTGCAAAAGCGTCGGCGGGCCACGTCGGCTTTTTTCCGTCGGCCGACGACGGGAAAAGATAGGACACGAGATCTTCAAGCAGAAGCGGTCGTATTGGTTCGACGGACGCCGTCGTACCGTTGACCCGCACCGATCGTGCGCGGATCCGCACTCCAGATTTTCTTTGAATCGTGCGCATGGCGAGCCGACCCCGGGACGGCTGTGGTCAGAACAGATCGAGTTCGGTATAGGTTTGCCGTTTGCTCCAACCGCGCCTTCGAATTGGGCCTTTGGTAGCGCCTATGTCGAGCGAGTAGCCGCCAGCGCGACCGCGGCGTGCGCCGCGATCCCGGTGATCATCGCCTTCTCGTCGATGTCGAACGCGGGGTGGTGGTTCGGGAACCGGTAGCGGGCGTCGCCGGCGCCCAGGAACCAGAAGCACGCCGGAACGCGCTGCGCGTAGTACGAGAAGTCTTCGCTGCCCATGAGCGGCGGGATCTCGAGCACGCGCGACGCGCCGAACTCGGCGGTGAGCGCGTCGCGCACGAACGCGGCTTCAACCGGATCGTTCGAGGTGACCGGATACGAGGGATGCCATGCCAGCGAGCAGGTTGCGTTCGCGGCGGCGCAGGTGTGCTCGGCGATGCGGCGGATGCGGCCTTCCATCGACGCGCGCGTGACGTCGCTGAGCGAGCGCACCGTGCCCTTCATCGCGACGCGCGGCGGGATCACGTTGTAGGTCGTGCCGCCGTGGATCGCTCCGATCGTGATCACCGCCGGCTCGATCGGATCGAGCTCGCGGCTCACCACGCGCTGCAGGCTGCCGACGACCTCCGCGGCCACGACGATCGGATCGACCGAGAACTGCGGCATCGCGCCGTGTCCGCCGAGCCCTTCGACGACCAGGTCGAACGAGTCGACCGAGGCCATCAGCGGGCCGGGGCGCAGCCCGAGCACGCCGCTCGGCAGCATCGTGCCGATGTGCAGCCCATAGGCGTGTTCGATCGCGAAGCGCTCGATCAGCCCGTCCTCGAGCATCGCGAGCGCGCCGCCACCGCCCTCTTCCGCCGGCTGGAACACGAAGGCGACGCGGCCGTGGATCTCGCTCGCGCTCGCGCAGAGCAGTTGCGCGGCACCGAGCAGCATCGCGACGTGCGCGTCGTGACCGCAGGCGTGGGTGACGCCCGTGGTCTGTGACACGTACGCGACGTCGTTCTCCTCGGGCATCGGCAGCGCGTCCATGTCGGCGCGCAGCATGATCGTCGGCCCCGGGTGCGCGCCGCTCAGCAGCCCGACGACGCCGGTCCCGCCGATACCGGTGTGCGTCTCGATCCCGAGCGCGCGCAGGCGCTCGGCGACGATCCCGGCGGTCCGGTGCTCCGCGAACGCGAGCTCCGGATGCGCGTGGAGATCGCGCCGTATCGCGACCGTCTCGGCGAACAGTTCCGTGGAAACGGCGAGGGGATGCTTGTCATCCTCGGAACGTATGGCAGTCATAGGGGTGACCATGCACCATTCGCGATCCACGTTCCTCACCGGGGCCTCGGCGCTGCTGCTCGCCGCACCGGCCGGCGCGGCCTCCCCGGCGCGCCTGGACGAGCACGCGACCTGTCCGGCGCAGACCTGGCCCGAGGCGAAGCAGCGGCTCGTCTACGGGAACCAGCGCTTCGTCTCGCAGACGGCGGCGCACCCCAATCAGACCGTCGAGCGCCGTGTGGATACCGTGCCCGGCCAGTGCCCGTTCGCGCTCGTGCTGACCTGCGCTGATTCGCGCGTCCCGCCGGACGTCGTCTTCGATCGCGGCCTGGGCGATCTCTTCGTCTGCCGCACCGCCGGAAACGTCGCCGACGCGATCGTGATCGGCTCGCTCCAGTACGCGGTGCTGCACTACCACCCGCCGCTGCTGGTCGTCCTCGGACACGAGAACTGCGGCGCGGTCGGGGCGACGCTCGACTGGCTCAACGGCGCGCCGACCCCGCCGCCCAGCATCTACTCCGTCGTCGCGGCCGTCAGCCGGGGGGTGCACCGCGATATGAACCTCGAGGCGGCGGTGAAGGCGAACGCGGCGCACGTCGCGCGGACGCTCAAGGGCCAGGCGCAGATCAGCGCTCTGCACGTCGTGAGCGCCTATTACAGCATGACGACCGGCCACGTGACCTTCTTCTGAGGCGTTCCTCGGCTTGACAAGGCGGCGAGGGCTGTGCTCTACTCAGCCCACATGTCCGCTGGCGCGTTTTGGTACCGGCTCTATTACGGCTACACGGGATTCGTGTCGGTCGAGTTCGGCGCCGCGTAGCAGCAAGGTAATCGGCCACACACTGCACGCGAGCCCCTCGCCGACACGGCGAGGGGCTCGTGCTTTTTGCGAAGCATCAAGGAACGTGACCGCGACGACCCCTCCGATAACGGTCCCCGGCGACAAGTCGATCGCGCACCGCGCGCTGATGCTGGCTGCGCTGGCGCGCGGCGCGTCGCGGCTGCTCAACGTTCCGGCCGGGCTCGACGTCCTCTCGACGCAGCGCGCGCTGCGCGCGCTCGGCGTGACAATCCTTCGACAAGCTCAGGATGACAATGGCGTAGACGAGCTCATCGTGCACGGGAGCGGCGGCGCGCTGGTCGCGCCGGGTACGCCGATCGACTGCGGAAACAGCGGGACGACGATCCGGCTGCTCGCCGGCGTGCTCGCGACGCGCGGCCTCACGGTGACGCTCGACGGCGACGGCTCGCTGCGCGCGCGCCCGATGCGGCGCATCGCGGCGCCCCTGGCGGCGTTCGGCACGCAGATCGAACTCTCGCCGGGCGGGACGGCACCGTTCGTGGTCCACGGCAACGCGCACGCGCGCGGCACCCAGGTCGAGATCGTCGTGCCGAGCGCGCAGGTGAAATCGGCGGTGCTGTTCGCCGCGCTCGGGGCGTATGGCCGCAGCCGCGTCACCGGGCAGCTCGCGACGCGCGATCACACCGAGCGGCTCTTCGACGCGTTCGGAATCGCGTGCGCTGCCGACGAGAGCGGCGCGCTCGTCGTCGACGGACCGCAGACGCCGCAGGCGGCCGACTTCTCCGTGCCGGGCGACGTCTCGAGCGCGGCGTTCCTGCTCGCCGCGGCGGCCGCCGTTCCGGGCGCCCGCGCCGTCGTCGAGGATGTCGGCTTGAACCCGACTCGCATCGCGTTCTTCGACGTGCTGCGCCGCTTCGGCGCCGAGGTCGAAGTGCATGCGAGCGACGGCGGACCCGAGCCGCGCGGGCGCGTCGCGGTACGCGGTGCGGCGTTGCATGCGATCGTCGTCGAACCGGCCGAGGTGCCCGGTCTGATCGACGAGCTTCCGCTCATCGGCGTGCTCGGCGCGTTCGCGCGCGGCACGACCGTCGTCAGTGGCGCCGCCGAGCTGCGAGTGAAAGAGTCGGACCGTATCGAGACGTTCGCCCGCGCGGCGCGCGCGATCGGCGTCGAGGTCGAGACGTCGGAGGACGGCTTCTCCGTGCACGGCCCGGCGCGATTCCACGACGGCGCGATCGTGACCGCCGGCGATCACCGCATCGCGATGGCGTTCGCGGTCGCGGGGCGCGCTGCCGGGATCGCCGTGCAGCTCGACGATCCGGAGTGCGTCGCCGTCTCGTTCCCGAACTTCGCCGCGGCGCTGGACAGCGTCGCGTGAGCGTTGTGCGGCGCGCCGCCGTGATCGGACATCCGGTTGCACACAGCCGCTCGCCGGCGCTGTTCGCACAATTCGCCGCTGAGAGCGGGATCGCGCTCGCGTACGAGGCGGTCGACGTGCTGCCCGACGACCTCGCTGCAACGCTGGCGCGTTGGCGCGCGACACCGGAGTTCGTCGGCTGCAACGTGACGCTGCCGCACAAGGAGCGCGTACTGGCGTTGGCCGATCGGGTCGAGCCCGCCGCGCGCGCGTGCGGCGCGGCGAACGTCCTGACGCGCGTCGGTGCTACGCTCGTCGCGGACAATACCGATGTCGCGGGCGTCGAAGCGGCGCTCACGCAGTACGGCGTGGAGCTGCGCGGTGCGCGGGTCGCGATCCTCGGCGCCGGCGGCGCGGCTCGAGCGGTCGCCGAGGCAGCCCGCCGCGGCGGCGCGGCGGCGATCGTCATTGGGGCGCGCGACCGTACGCGCGCCGCGACGCTCGCAGCGGACTTCGGCGCATCGGCGTGCATACTGGATTCGATTCCCCTCGCCGACGTCTACGTGAACGCGACGCCGGTCGGGATGCAGGGCCAGCCGCAGCACTCGCTCCTGCCGGCCGATGCGCCGCGCGGGGCGGCGGCGTTCGACCTGGTGTACACTCCGGAGGAGACGCCGTTTCTGATCGATGCGCGCGCGCGGGGGCTGCGCACCGTGCCGGGGACCGCGATGTTCCTCGCGCAAGCCGCGGCGACGTTCGACCGTTGGTTCGGCGTCGTTCCCGCCCTTCGACATGCTCAGGGTGACACTGTGGTGGCTCAGGATGACAACGAGAGATGAGTGAACTGCGCTTTCTCACGGCGGGTGAGTCGCACGGTCCGGCGCTGGTCGGGATCATCGAAGGGATCCCGAGCGGGCTCGCGCTCGATGCGGAGCTGCTGCTCGGGCAGGCCCGGCGCCGCAAGCTCGGGTTCGGGCGCGGGAACCGGCAGAACATCGAGACCGACGAGGTGCGCATCGTCGCCGGCGTCCGCCGCGGCGTCACGATCGGCAGCCCGATCGCGCTGATCCTCGAGAACAAGGATCACGTGCGGTGGGCCGAGATCATGCGCGTCGAACCGCCCGCCGACGACACGCCGCCCGGCCGTCAGGTGCACGTGCCGCGGCCCGGACACGCCGACCGCGTCGGCGGGATCAAGTACGGTCACGACGATCTGCGCGACGTGCTCGAACGCGCCAGCGCGCGCGAGACCGCGATGCGTGTCGCGCTCGGGACCGTCGCACGGACGCTGCTCGGCGCGCTCGGGGTGACGATCGCCAGCCGCGTCGTCCGGATCGGCGCGGCCGCCGACACGACGCCGTGGCGCGACGTGGATCCCGAGACGATCGACGCATCGCCGGTGCGCGCGCTCGACCCCGACGCCGCGCAAGCGATGGTGCGCGAGATCGAGGCCGCGAAGGCTGCCGGCGACTCGGTCGGCGGCGTGTTCGAAGTCGTCGCGCAGGGCGTCCCGGTCGCGCTCGGCTCGTACGTGCAGTGGGACCGCCGGCTCGAAGGCGAGGTCGCACGGACGTTCATGGCGCTCAACGCGATCAAAGGCGTCGAGATCGGGCTCGGCTTCGGCGCCGCGGCGATCCGCGGTTCGCTCGCGCACGACGAGTACGAGCCGGGCGACGGCGTGCGCACGCGCTATCGCAGCAACCGCGCCGGCGGGATCGAGGGCGGGATGACGACCGGGCAGCCGATCGTCGTGCGCGCGGCGATGAAACCGATCGCGACGCTGATGCAGCCGCTGGACTCGGTCGATCTGCGCACCGGCGAAGCGACGCCGGCGCACATCGAGCGCAGTGACACCTGCGCCGTGCCGGCCGCCGCGGTGATCGGGGAGTCGCTGCTCGCGCTCGCGCTCGCGAGCGCGGTGCTGGAGAAGTTCGGCGGCGATTCGCTCGACGAGCTGCGCGAGCGCGTTCGCACCTGGGAACAGACCGTTCGTGACCGCTAACCTGTATCTGTGCGGGCCGCCCGGCGCCGGGAAGTCGACGCTGGGGCCGCTGCTCGCGGCGCTGCGCGGATTCGATGCGGTCGACGTCGACGCGACGATCGAGCAGGACGATGGGCGTGCGATCGCGCGGATCGTCGACGAGGACGGCGAGCCCGCGTTTCGGGCGCGCGAGCGTGCGGCGATCGCCGCCCTCGCGCAGCGCCGCGGCGTCGTCGTCGCGCTCGGCGGCGGCGCGCTCGAGGACGCGGCGAATCGCGCAGCGGTGGCGGCGAGCGGGACGCTGATCTTCCTCGACGCGTCGGTCGCGACGTGCGAAGAGCGTACCGCCGGCGCCGCCGGGACGCGCCCGCTGCTGCGCCGGCCGGGCGCGCTGGCGCAGCTGCACGCCGCACGCCGCGCGAACTACCTGAGCGCGCCGGTCCGCGTCGCGGTCGACGGTCTCGCACCGGACGCGGCGGCGCGCACGGTCGACGCCGCGGTTCGCGCCGAGCGCGTCGTGCACGTCGCGACCGCGAAGCCGTACGATGTTGCGATCGGCCCGCGCACGATCGACGAGCTCCCGGCGCGCGCCGCGCCGCGCGCCGGCGGACGGGTCCTCGTCGTCGCCGACGAACGCGTCGCCGGGGTCGGCGAGCGCATCGCGCGCAGCTACCGGGACGCCGGATTCGCCGCCTCGGCGGTGCCCGTCCCCGCCGACGAGTCGCTCAAGTCGCTGGCGTCGATCGGCGCCTTGTACGAACGCTTCGTCGCCGCCGGCCTCGACCGGCGCGGCGGCGTCGTCGGCGTCGGCGGCGGAACGATCGGCGACGCGGTCGGGTTCGCGGCGGCGACGTTTCAGCGCGGCATTCCGTACGTCGGCGTTCCGACGACGCTGCTCGCGGCGGTCGACGCCGCGATCGGCGGGAAGACCGCGATCAACCTGCCCGGCGGAAAGAACCTGGCGGGCACGGTGACGCAGCCGGCGTTCGTCGCGATCGCGCCGCAGCTGCTGCGCTCGCTCCCGCGCCGCGACATCGTCTCGGGCTACGGCGAGATGCTCAAGTACGGGCTCGCGCTCGATGCCGGCCTCTACCGCGCGCTGCGCGCGGGCGAAAGCGCGCTGCTCGAGGATCCGGCGACGGCGCTCGACGCGATCGCGCGCTGCGTCGAGCTCAAAGCCGCGATCGTCGCGCGCGACGAAGAGGACCGCAGCGGGACGCGCGCAGTCCTGAACTTCGGGCACACCGTCGGACACGCCCTCGAAAAGGTCGCCGGCTACGGCGCGCTGCGCCACGGCGAGGCCGTCATCGTCGGGATGCGCGCCGCGCTCGCGCTCTCGACGGCACGCGGCTTCCTGGACGAGGCGGTGCGGGCCGACGCCGACGCCCACCTGGCCTCACTCCCCGTCCCGAATCTCTGGCGCGCGCTCGACCCCGCCGCGCTGATCGAGGCGACGCGCGGCGACAAGAAGCGGCATGCCGGCGGGACACGGTTCGTCCTGCTCGACGCGATCGGCAGCGCGCGGCTCGACGACGGGGTGGACGTCGAGGACCTCCGCGCGGCGCTGGCGCAGATCGGAATCGGATGAACGTCCTGATCGTCAACGGCCCGAACCTGAACCTGCTCGGAACCCGCGAGCCGGAGATCTACGGGAGCCGGACGCTCGACGATCTCGAGCGCGAGGTCGCGGCGCATGCGAAGAAGCTGCGGATGAAGGTGCGGTTCTTTCAGTCCAACCACGAAGGCGGGATCATCGACGAGCTGCACCGGCGCCGGAGATGGGCCGACGCGATCGTGATCAACCCCGCCGCGTTCACCCACTACTCGTACGCGATCCGCGATGCGCTGCTCGCCGTCGCGCTGCCCGCCGCCGAGGTCCACCTCACCGACGTCGACAACCGCGAAGGCGACTTCCGCAAGATATCGGTCGTGCGCGACGTCTGCGTCCATCGCTTCACCGGCGCGGGGATCGGCTCGTACCTGCAAGCGCTCGACGCGTTCGCCGCGGACCGCAAGGCGCGCAAGAAGCAGCGATGATCGAGCGGCGCCTCGGCGCGAACGGTCCGGTCGTGGGTGCGATCGCGCTGGGCTGCATGGGGATGTCGGAGTTCTACGAGCCGGTCGCCGACGCCGGCGCGATCGCCGCGATCCAGCGCGCGCTCGAACTCGGCGTGACGCTGATCGACACCTCGGACATGTACGGCCGCGGCGAGAACGAACGGCTGGTCGGCCGCGCGCTGCGCGACAGGCGTACAGCGGCGGTGCTCGCGACCAAGGCCGGCATCGTGCGCAGCGCGACCGATCCCACCTACCGCGGCCTGAACGGCCGCCCCGAGTACATCACGGCGGCGTGCGACGCATCGCTCGAGCGGCTCGGCGTCGAGTACGTCGACCTGTACTATCTGCACCGCGCCGATCCGAAGGTTCCGATCGAGGAGACGCTGGGCGCGATGCACGAGCTGGTCGGCGCCGGGAAAGTTCGTCATCTCGGCGTCTCGGAGCTGAACGCGACGACCCTGCGGCGCGCCGCCGCCGCGGCGCCGCTCGCGGCGCTGCAAAGCGAGTACTCGCTCTTCACGCGCGATGTCGAGACCAGCGGCGTGCTGGCGACGGCGCGGGAGTTCGGCATCGCGCTGGTGGCGTACGCCCCGCTCGGTCGCGGGATCCTGACCGGTGCGATCCGGTCGACGCAGGGCCTCGGCGAGGCCGACCTGCGGCGCCGCGTCCCGCGCTTCGACGCGGGGAACTTCGAGCGCAACCTGGCGCTCGTCGATGCCTTCGCCGCGATCGCCGCAGAGCTGGGCTGCACGCCGGCGCAGCTCGCGCTGGCGTGGCTGCTGGCGCGCGGTGACGACGTCGTCGCGCTCCCCGGCAGCGAGCGCGTCGCCCACGTCGAGGAGAACGCCGGCGCCGCCGAGGTGCGGCTCGACGCGGCGACGTCGGCGCGCGTCGACGCGCTGTTCCCGCGCGGCGCCGCCGCCGGCTCGCGCCTGCGCGACGTGCGTTTCGTCGACCGCTAGCGCGCTGCTATGGAGGCTGCGCGACGACGAGCGTCGTGTCGGCGCCGGCCGGCGGTGCGTCGAGGATCGCGTGCAGCATCGGCAGGAAGCGGCCGGCCGGCGCGCGCGTGCGCTCGGGCTCGACGATGTCGTGCGAGCTTCCCAGGCCGAGGACGCGCAGCACCCGCACGCCCTCGCCGCCCGCGGCCCGCCAGCGCGCGACCAGATCGTCGATCGCGCGGTTGTTCACCGACGACTCGCCGTCGTTGCGGACGATCTCGATGTGGCGGCCGCGCGGCGGCCCGGCGTTGGCGTCTGCGCGCAGCGCGTCGGCGAGCGCGAGCCCGGCGGCGAGCGAGCGCGTCGTGTAGCGGTGATAGCCGTGCTCGGGGACGCCGCGCCCGCGTTCGATCGGGTCCCAGTACAGAAACCGGTTCGGCGTCTTCTCCAGCACGGCGCGCGCCCACGCGTGCCAGTCGCGCGGCAGCCGCTTGATCCCGAGGAACGGCGCGACGGCCACGACGCGGTCGACGCGCGCGTCATGATGCGCGACGTGCAGCGCCAGCGCGCCGCCGAGCGAATGACCGACCAGCACGATCTCCTCGCCGAGCACCGCCGCCGCGTCGAGGATGCGCTCGCCCTGCGCGAGCAGCTCGTCGCTGGTGAGCCCCGCGAGCGCTTCCGACATGCGGTCGGCGTGGCCGTGCCGCGGCAGCCGCGGCACCAGCACGTTCTCGCCGCGCTCGAAGCGCACGCGCGCGAACTCCTGCCAGGTTCGCGGGCTCGCGGTCAGCCCGTGCAGCAGCACCGTAACGCGTGCCGCGCGCATCCCGTGGTCGAGCACGACCGAGCGCATCTCCGCGCCGAGCAGCGCCGCCTCGGGCTCGTCGAGCGAGTGCAGGATCGCGGTGCGGTCGATCACGCGTTGGCCAGCGCGATCACCGCGAAGCTGCGGTCGTCGGTCTCGAGCTGTTCGTCGCGCAGGACCGGCCGCAGCGCGGCCGCGGCCGCGCGCGAGTACTCAATCGCGGGCGCCGTCCCGAGCTGCCCGATCGTCGTCGCGACCGCGATCAGGTCGTCGACCGCCCGCGCCATCCCCTCGTGGATCGCCCGCTCGGCGTCGCGCGAGGGGATCCGCACGCCGGTCGTCCCGGTCGCGAGCATCAGCACGTAGTCGAGCGCGGCCGCGGTCGCGAGGACCCGCGCGCGATGCGCTTCGAAGCTCGCGTCGTCCCCGAACTCGGCGACCGCACGCAGCAAGCCCGCCTGCAGCGCGACGACTAGCCGCGCGCGCTCAGTGCCCACAGCACCGCGATCTGCGTCTTCGCGTCCGGCAGCTCGTCGGCACGAATCTTGCGCCACAGCTCGTCGAGCGCGAAGATGCCGAGCTGCATCTCCGCTTCGCCGGCGTCGAACCCCACCCGTTCGCCGACGTCGTAGCCGTCGACCGTGCAGAAGTGCAGCAGCTCCTCGCAAAACCCGGGTGCGGTGAACGCCGACCACAACCGGGTCACGTGATGCGCGACGTAGCCCGTTTCCTCGCGCAGCTCGCGCGCCGCCGCTGCTTCCGGTGATTCGCCGGGTTCCATCCCGCCGGCGACGACCTCCCAGTGCTCGCGCCCGAGCGGGTGCCGGTACTGCTGCACGAGCAGCATCTCGCCGGGCCGCGGCCGCACGATGACCGCGACCGCCTGCGCGTGCTCGACGACCTCGGCGTCGTGCTCGCGCCCGTCCGCTTCGCGCAGCGAGTCGACGCGCAGGTTCACGACCTTGCCGTCATAGACGCGGCGCGAGCGCAGCACTTCCACTTCAGACGATCGTCGTGTTCGAGAGCTCTTCGAGCAGCACCGGCCGGTGCGGCTCCCAGCCGAGCTCGCGCACGGCCTTGCCGGCATCGAGCTGCAGATCGCACGCGAGCGCGTCGGCGAACGGGCCCATCTTCGCGCGCGCTTCGTCGATGCTGATATGGGCGACGCTCCCGCTGCGGCCCGCGGCGCGCGAGGCGGCATGCGCGATCTCGATGTAGGGGACCGACGCGCCGCGCTGCGCGTTGTACGCGCCGCGCGCCGTGCGCTGGTCGACGACGGCGCCGTACAGCTCGGCGAGCGCGTCGTGCCGCACCGTCGGCCAGCGGTTCGCGCCGTCGCCGACGACGCGCAGTTCGTCCTGCGCCGCCGCGGCGACCATCTGGCCGACGATCCCGCCGCCGTCGCCGTAGACGACCCCCGGCCGGATCGCGATCGCGCGCAGGCGGCCGCCGTGCGCAAACACGAGCTCCTCGTGCGCGGGCCGCCACGCGACCAGCGCGAGCGGCGCGAGCGGTGCGTCCTCAGCGACCTCCGCGTCCGCGCGCGAACCGTAGACCCACGCACCGCTGGTGTACACGAACGCGCGCCCGGCCTGCGTACCGTCGAGCAGGGCTTCGAGCGCGCCGCGCTCGAGCGCGACCGCTTCGGCGGAGTATTCGAAGGCGCAGTGGATCACCGCGTCGGCGTTCGCGGCTTCGATGCGCAGCACGTCGAGGTCGCGCAGCTCGCCGCGGACCGGCTCGGCGCCGAGCGCGCGCAGCTTTTCGGCCGCGGCGTCATTGCGGGCGAGCGCGCGCACGACGTGCGTGCGCTTGCGCAGCTCGCGGACGACGCTCGCCCCGATGTATCCCGTACCGCCCGTGATAAAAACCGGCATCAGGGAGTCTCCTTACCCGGCGCGGACGGCGGACGCGCAACGATGGTGACGATATCGAGGACGAGCGCCGCCTCCGCAGCGGCGATGCAGGCGCCGATCGCCCAGTGAACGTGCAGGCCGATCGCGACGAACGCCAGGATCGCGGCGACGAGGTAGGCGGCCGCCTTGGTGAGGTCGAGCCGCGCCGACGGCGCGTTCGCGGCGAACGCCCGGCGCAGGTTCAGGAACGCCAGCACGACGACGACGCCGAGCGCGAGCGCCGCGAAGAGGCGGTGGACGGCGAGCAGCCCGAGGATGACGTTGCCGCCGAGCGCGACCATCACGGCGAGCACGACCAACCAAACGATCTCGGCGACGCGGCTGTCCTTCACGATCGAGCCTTCGACGCGGCCCTGCTTCCCGGCTTGTCGAAGGGCGCCCGGTGCCGACCGAGCTGAGCCCGCATAACCCCCGCCTCGCGCTGGTCCGCGAGCTGCGGACCCCGCGCGGGCGGCGCGCCGAGGGGCGCTTCGCGGCCGAGGGGCTGACCTTGCTCGAGGAGGCCGGCCGGAGCGGACTGCGTCCGCACGAGATCTACGCGACCGCCGGCGGGCTCGAGCGCTTCGACGCGGCCCGCTGGGAGGCGGGCGGCGCGACCGTCTACCTCGTCCCCGACCGCGTCTTCGCGCGGCTCTCAGACCTGGAGAGCCCGACCGGCGTGCTCGCCGTCTTCGAGCTGCCGGGGACGACGGCTGCCGCGGTGCTCGCCGGTGACGGCCCGGTCGTGCTGCTGGCCGGGATCAACGATCCGGGGAACGCCGGGACGCTGCTCCGCTCGGCCGAGGCCTTCGGTGCCGCCGGGGCGCTGTTCGGCCGGGGCGGCGTCGATCCGTTCGCTCCGAAGGTCGTGCGGGCCGCGATGGGTTCGATCTTCCGCCTCCCCCTCGCGCAGGTCGAGCCCGAGGAGCTGCTCGCCGCGGCGGCGGCCGCCGGCCGGCCGGTGATCGCGACCGATACCGAGGGCGAGGAGATCGGAGCTGCGGGGATCCCGGCGAACGCGGTCCTGGCGATCGGCAACGAGCGGCGCGGGGTGCGGGACTGGCTGCCGCGCTGGGACCGCGCGATCCGGATCCGCCAGCGGCCCGCGACCGAGAGCCTCAACGCCGCGGTCGCGGGGAGCATCGTTCTGTACGAGGCGATGCGCTGTCAAGACCCTTGTCAAGTCGCCGAAAAACCCTGATCTGTCAAGACTTGGCGGCCACCTGGGCTGGTGCTATACTCACCCCTGCCGCCGCTTACCGCGCGCGCACCGAAGACAGGAGAGGGAACCGCCGACGCACATGCGCACCTCCGACGTATTCTGGAAATTGTTTAGCACCACAGGCTCGATCAGCGCGTACCTGATGTACCGGCACTTGCATCCCTCGCCCGCGAACTAATCGCGGGCGCCCTTCGACAAGCTCAGCTCTGACTGCGGTCAGGATGACCTAGTCGAAGGGGAGACACGAGAAAGATGTTGTGGAAACGCCCGGTCCCTCCAGGACTGGGCGTTCGCATTTCTGTATGACGGCCCACCGGCATGAGTGATCTCGACACGAACCTTGCGACGTTGACCGCGCGCTTCCGCGACGCGGTCGCGACCGCGACGGATGCGCGCGCCCTGGACGAGGCCCGGGTGGCGTTTCTGGGCCGCAGCGGCGCGCTGACCGAGGTCCGCAAGGGGATCGGGAAACTGCCCCCGGCCGAGCGGCCCGGCGCGGGGAAGATCATCAACGAGGCGGCGGCAGCGCTCGAGGCCGAGCTCGGTGCCGCGCTCGCACGGGTCGAGAACGCCGCGCTGACGAGCTCGCTCGAAGACACGATCGACGTCACCCTCCCCGGGCCGCCGGCGACCTTCGGCGCGATCCATCCGGTGCGGCGCGTCGCGATCGACGTCGCGCGCTACTTCACGCGCCACGGCTTCGCCGTCGTGCTCGGGCCGGAGATCGAGACCGACGCCAACAATTTCGACGCGCTCAACATCCCGCCCGACCATCCGGCCCGCGAAGGGCTCGACTCGTTCTACCTGCGCCCCGACCTCGTGCTGCGCACGCACACCTCGCCGATGCAGGTCCGCGCGATGCGCGAGCACGGTCCGCCGATCGCGATCATCGTGCCGGGCAAAGCGTACCGCCGCGACGCGAACGACGCGCGGCACCTGTTCATGTTCCACCAAGTCGAAGGGCTGATGGTCGGCCGCGGCATCCACTTCGGCCACCTCAAGGGGATGCTGGTCGGGATGTGCCGCGAGCTGTTCGGCCCGGCCGCCGACGTGCGCTTCCGCCCCTCGTTCTTCCCGTTCACCGAACCCTCGGCGGAGATCGACGTCAAGTGCCCCGGCTGCCAAGGCACGGGTGCGGTCGCAGCCGTGCAGTGCCGCACGTGCGGGGGGAGCGGCTGGATCGAGCTCGGCGGGAGCGGGATGGTGCACCCGAACGTGCTGCGCTCGGTCGGCTACGATCCGGATGAGGTGACGGGCTGGGCGTTCGGCTGCGGGCTGGAGCGGATCGCGATGAAGCGCCACGACATCAACGACATCCGCGCGTTCATCGAGAACGTCCCGGGCTTCGCCGAGGGTCTCGCCTAATGCGCGTTCCGATCGCGTGGCTGCGTGACTATGCCGACCTGCCCGCCGATGCGAACGCGATCGTCGCACGCCTCGCCGCGCTCGGATTTCCGGTCGACGACGTCGAGCTGCGCCCGCAGCTCACCAACGTCGTCGCCGGGCGGATCGTGAAGCTCGAGCGGCATCCGAACGCCGACCGTTTGCAGTTGTGCACGATCGACATCGGCGCCGGAACGACGCTGCTGATCGCGACTGCGGCGACGAACGTCGCCGACGGGCAGACCGTCCCCGTCGCACGGATCGGCGCCGCGCTCGCCGGCGGCCTGACGATCGCGCCGCGCAAGATGCGCGGGATCGACTCCGAGGGGATGCTGATCTCGGCCGAAGAGATCGGGCTCCCAGCGGAGTGGTTCGAGGACGGGATCATGCAGCTCGAGCCCTCGATCCCGCTCGGCACCGATCTGGTCGCGCACTTCCGCTTGGGCGAACCCGTGCTCGACGTCGACGTCACGCCGAACCGTCCCGATTGCCTCTCGGTCGTGGGCCTGGCGCGCGAGCTCGCCGCGTCGTTCGGCGTCGAGCTGCGCGAGCCGCCGGTGTACGTGCAGTACGAGGAGGGCGGCGACGACGCGCGGGTGACGATCGAGACCGTCGACTGCAAGCGTTTCGTCTACCAGCGCGTGAGCGGGCTGCGCGTGCGGCCGGCGCCGTCGTGGATGCGCGTGCGGCTCGCGCTCGCCGGTCAGCGTCCGCTGAACAACGTCGTCGACATCTCGAACTTCGTGATGCTCGAGCTCGGGCAGCCGCTGCACTTCTTCGACTGGGACCACGTCGCCGGCAAGCATCTGGTCGTGCGCGACGCGCGCGACGGCGAACCGTTCACCACGCTCGACGGTCAGACGCGCACGCTCGACGCGCGCGCGATCGTCATCGCGGACGACGAGGGCCCGACCTCGATCGCCGGGATCATGGGCGGTCAGCGCAGCGAGGTCGAGCCCAAGACCGGCGAAGTGCTGATCGAAGCCGCCAACTGGACCGGGCCGCGGATACGGCGCGCGTCGGTCGCGCTGAAGCTGCGCACCGAGGCGTCGAGCCGGTTCGAGAAGTCGCTCCCGCTTGCGCTCGCCGACCTCGGCGCCGCGCGCGCCGCGGCGCTGCTCGCCGACGAGGGCGGCAGCGTGGCGATGCCACACGCCGCGGGCATGCCGGCGACGGCGCCGGCCGCGGTCACGCTGCGCGCGAGCGAGGTCGAACGGCTGCTCGGCTTCGCGCCGAGCGCAGAGGAGATCGAGCGCGCGCTGAGTTCGCTCGGTTTCGCGGTGTCGCGCGAGCACGATGCGTTCGCCGTCACGCCGCCGTACTGGCGCGGCGACGTCGCGATCGCCGCCGATTTGGTCGAGGAAGTCGCGCGCGTCATCGGCTACGACCGCGTGCGGGCCGAGACACCGGCCGTCGCGCCGCAGGCGATCGGCTCGTTCGCGTTCGATCGTGAGACCGAGCTGGCGGTGACGCTGGCCGGCCTCGGCTACACCGAAGTCCTCTCCCTCTCGCTACAGCCGGGCAGCGTCGCCGAGACCTGGCGCGCGGCGGGGATAGCGATCGAGCAGCCGGTCGAGATCGCCAACCCACTGAGCGAAGACCAGCGCTGGATGCGCTTCGCGATCGCGCCGGCGCTGCTCGAGTTCGCCGCACGGGATCGCGCCGTGCGGCCGTACCGCCGCTTCGAGCTCGGCCGCGTCTTCGCGCAGGCGTCGCCCGATCCGCGCGAGAGCGTGCACCTCAGCGCGCTGCACGCCGGCGGCGCGAGCGCGTTCGGACGGCTCAGCTCCGACGTGCAGGCGCTGCTGCGGCGAATCACCGGACTCGATCCGCGCGTCGAGCGCGGCACGTTCCCCGGGCTCCATCCCGGCAAGACCGCGGCGCTGTACGCCGGCGAGACGCTCGCAGGCTACGCCGGCGTCGTCGACCCGCGTCTGGCGCGCGCCTACCACGTCGAGGCGACGACGGCGCTCGCGACGCTGTTCGTCGAAGCGCTGCCGCGCTATCAGATGCCGACGTACGTCGCGCCCTCGAAGTTCCCGCCGGCCGACCGCGACCTCGCCGTCGCCGTCCCCGAACGCGTTCTCTCAGGCGAGCTCGTCGCCGCCGTGCGGGAAGAGCCGCTCGTGCGCAGCGCGACGGTCTTCGACGAATACCGCGGCCCGCAGGTCGGCGCGGGCAAGAAATCGCTCGCGCTGCGCATCGTGCTGCAGAGCGACGAGACGACGCTGACCGACGAGGCTGCCGACGCCGCGCTCGCGCGCATCGTCGCGACCCTGGGCGAACGGTTCGGAGCGCAGCAGCGAACATGACGTGGCCCGATCTCGTGCTGGCGGCGTTCGCGCTGCTCTTCGCGCTCAAAGGCTGGAAGCGCGGGTTCGTGGCGGAGATCGGCGGCTTCATCGCGCTGTGCGCCGCGATCTGGGCGGCGCTGCACTATCCCGGCGTGTTCGACCAAGCCGCGATCGACTACGTGCACGTGAACGCGGGGTCGGCGCACGTCGTCGGGATGATCGCCTTCGCGCTGATCGTCTACATCGCGCTGCTGGTCGTCTCGGCGGTCCTCTCGGGGATCGCGCGGCTGCCGGTGATCGGCCTGGGCAACGCGCTCGGCGGGGCGGCGATCGGGATCGTGAAGGCGGCGGTCGGCGCTTGGATCATCCTCTACGTCATGCTCTTCTTTCCGCTCACGCGCGATCTGCGCACCGACCTGCACAACTCCGAGCTGGTCGCGATCGTCACCGCCGAGAACCCGTACGTCGACGGCGTGCTGAAAAGTACGATGCCGTGGTGGGTCCGCCCGATGGTCCAACCGCTCTTCGCACGCCACCACGTGTAAATGAAAAGGTAATATAATCCCTACGCCGGATTAGTTATTGCAATGCCCCTCCTAGACTGGCTTAACAAAGAAAAGGACGTTACTACCGGGTTGACTGCGCCCTGCCGCATCCTTGTCCCGAGCGAGCGCGACAGTCAAGGTAGCGTTGAGGGTCGGCGCACGAACTACCTCATCCACGGCGACGCTCTCGAAGCCATGGTTGCGCTTCTCCCGTACTTTGCCGGTCGGGTCAAATGCGTCTATATTGATCCACCCTATAATGGCCGCAGCGCAGAAATCGAGGACTACAACGACAACCTGCAACACGCGCAGTGGCTCGGCAGCCTGTACCCGCGGCTCGAATTGCTTAAGAAGCTGCTGCACGAGGAGGGCGTCATCTTCGTATCAATCGATGACGCTGAAGGCCATTACCTCAAAGTCGTCATGGATGAGATCTTCGGACGGCGTAATTTCTGCGGCACACTGATCTGGGAGAAAAAGAAGAAGCCGTCGTTTCTTCACGCGAACTTTGGCGGGGTCACAGAGTACATCTTTGCGTACGCAAAGGATCGCACAAAGGCTCCCTCGTTTGTATACGGCAAGACAACTGAAGGTAAGAAGTACCCCATTAACAATGCTGGCAACCCGCCCGCCATACTGACCTTTCCGGCCCGTCGAGTGCGCTTCCAATGCGCTGACTGCGATTTTTCGGCGCAGGATATGTCGGCTGGAAATATCGTCACCGAGTTGCTCGATGACGTATCGGTTCGGGATGGCCTCAACGTCGACGCGTTTCGTCTACGCGGTGAATGGCGCTATAGTCAATCGACGCTGGACCAGATCCTTACTGCGGGCGATGAGATCTCTATCTCCAAAGCACCTTTCCGCCCGAACCACGTCAAACGTGGCGGCGACCCAAAGAAAATGAAGAACCTGCTGAGCGTCTCACACTACGGCGTCTCGACGTACGAAGATGCTACCGCGGAGAGCGAGGCGCTATTTGGTGCCGCTGCCTTCGACTATCCCAAACCTGAAAAGCTGATCCAAATATTGATCGAGGCCGTTACGGACCGCCATGATCTGGTATTGGACTGCTATCTTGGATCGGGCACCACAGCCGCAGTCGCACACAAGTTGGAGCGCTCCTATATCGGCATCGAACACGGTGAGCAGGCTCGAACCCACGCTCTTAAGCGCCTGAGCGCGGTAGTTGCCGGCGAGCAGGGCGGGATAACGGTGGAAACTGGATGGTCCGGCGGGGGCGGATTCACGTTCTACGAGCTTGGCCCGCCGCTACTAGATGAACTCGGTTTAGTGGACTCGGCCGTTTCGCGCGAAGATATCGCCGCATATGTTTGGCTCTGCGCGACTGGGTTGCCATTTGAGAATCTCGATCAGCTTCCGCTTCTCGGGACCGTAAATGGTACTGCATACTATTTCTTAGGGGGCCGTCCCGCCGACAGCGCGCAGGGGACTCTGACTCGACCAATGCTCGATAAGTTTCGATCCGCGACGCCAGGGCGAGTCGTAGTCTTCGCTGACGCTGCCACGCTCGCGGCCGGGGAACTAGAATCGCTTAACGCTGAATTCCGCCAACTCCCTTACACGCTTGTTAGACGATAGTGCTTACGCTAAAGAACTATCAAGTTGACGCTCTGGCACGGCTCGAACGCTTCTTTACCTTGACTAGGGCTATCCCGATTAGCGAGGCGTTTGCCGCCGTGTCTATCGAGGCTGGCCTGGTAAACAGCACGTATCGGCCATGCGCGGTGTTGCCGGCGGTTCCCTACGTCTGTGTTCGCATCCCGACGGGCGGAGGCAAGACCGCCCTCGCAGCCCACGCCGTCGGTAGGGTGGCGACGTCGCTGCTCCTCGGGAACGCGGTAACAGTGTTATGGCTTGTACCATCGCGGGCTATCCTTGCGCAAACTGCCGACGCTCTAAAGGACGCGACGCATTGGTATAGGCAGGCACTTGAACAAGCCTTCGGCCAGGTGACCGTGGTCGCGGGCGATGAGCTGTTCGACTTGAAACCGCAAGACTTGCGAAACGGCGCTACTGTCGTCGTTACAACAATCGCGTCCGCACGCATTGAGGAGACCGAGCAGCGCGCTTTTTACAAACCCTATGAGGATTTTCAGGGTTTCTTTCAACACGTAGATCCCGCGCAGTTTGATCTCGAGATCGACCAGAACGGGCGTCCGGTTTACTCGTTCGCTAACGTGATGCGGCTGATCCGTCCTTTGGTGCTTGTCGATGAAGCTCACAACGCACGCACTCCCCTGACGTTCACGACACTAGCGCGGCTTGCGCCAAGGTGCATTGTTGAATTCACGGCCACGCCCGACCGGAGCGTAGCAACCGGCAGCAACATCATATCGAGTGTCACTGCTCTTGAATTGCGCGATGCCGAAATGATTAAGCTCCCCATTGTATTGACAGAGCACGGATCGTGGCAGGGAGCTGTTCACGCTGCCCTCCAAGACCGCGAACGGCTCGCCGCGATTGCACGTTCGAGCGGAGATGCAGTTCGCCCGGTTGTCCTTTTTCAGGCACAAACCAAAGGCCACGACGCCGACTGGCAGCACCTTCTGAAGCATCTTACGGAATCCGAGGGCATTGCGGGAGGTCGCGTCGCCGTTGCAACCGGGGGAAGGAACGACCTTCAGGGTGTTGATTTACTGGACCCCGACTCCCCGATCGATTTCGTCATAACTGTTGCGGCTCTCCGCGAAGGCTGGGACTGTTCGTACGCCTATGTCCTGTGCGCTCTAGGAGAACTTCGATCGTCTACGGCCGTCGAACAGATCCTCGGACGCGTACTCCGAATGCCGTACGCAGCGCGGCGGACCGAGGAGGCCCTCAACCGCGCTTATGCACACGTCATTAGCAACAGTTTTGCCGACGCGGCTTCCGCACTTCATGAAACGCTTGTCGCTCGCCTAGGCTTCGACGATGCCGATGCATTCGATGCTGTGACCCATGGACAGCAGCCATTTTCGTTCGCTGCTAGTGGACCGGCACCCATGCCCATCGCGCCAGCGGAATTACGGATCATCACAGACAGGACGCCGAATGTCTCTTCCGCCGCACTGCGGGCCGGTGCAGTTCGAATTGAGACCTCTCACGTTGCCGGTGTCCAGGTCGTCGTGACTGGGCTTATCAACGAGCATGATCGTGCAGCGATCGTCGCTAGCGTTTCCGCGGAACAACGAGAAGTTGTTCGATGGGAACTTACATACCACGCCGCTACACTCAAGCACAACTCCAGCCCGTCGGTACTCGGCAAGCAGTTCGGTGTGCCGCTTCTTTCATTTACGATAAACGATGAGGTTTTTCCGGCAACGCCGTCGGTCTTTCTCACGGCCGCGAACTGGGATCTTCGAAACTATCCCGCGCAGCTCGACGGCTTTCATTTCGACGACCACGCAAAGTCCTATGAGTACGACATGGAATGCGGCGCAAGCGGCAAGGCTACATTGCGCTACCATCTTCTCCAGCAACCCGCCTTACCACTTACGTTGCCAGGCATCGTCGCCAAGTGGACCCAGGGCGATCTCGTAAGATGGCTCGACCACGCGACTCGAGACGACTGGACTCCGCAGGTTCATCGTATCGGATGGCTTTCGCGGCTAGTTCACCACTTGGTATATGAACGTGGCTTTACCATCGAAACAATGGCAATGGCTAAGCCTTTTCTGGCCGAAGCAATCAAAGAGCGGATCGCGGTTTATCGACAAGGTGCGGCGTACGCGTCCTTCCAGCAGCTACTTTTCACCGAACAAGGATCGCGCTTCGACGAAGACTTATCGTTCGAATTCAAACCATCGTCATACCATCCTCACTCGACGTATGTCGGCGCATTCGAATTTGGGAAACACTATTACCCGCGGATCGGCGAGTTAGACGTTAAAGGGGAAGAATTCGACTGTGCTCGCGCGTTGGACTCTCTTGACGAAATTGAGTACTGGGTGCGCAATCTCCCTCGTCAGCCGATTGCTTCGTTTTGGCTTCCGACGTCATCCGATCGCTTCTATCCAGACTTCATCGCGCGGCTCCGAGACGGGCGAATCTTCGCAATCGAATACAAAGGAAAGATGCTTGACGAATCATCCGATACTTTGGAGAAGAGGGCAATCGGCGAACTGTGGGAGACAAGGAGTGGCGGACGTTGTTTGTTCCTGATGGCAGTTAAGACGGACGAAGCCGGACGATCTACGCTCGAACAACTCAAGCATAAGATATCAAGCTCTTCCTAGGCCAAGCCCCATCGTCGGCTCCGAGAGTTGGTCTGTTCCGTGCATTTATCGCGAAGGGTTGAAGCATAAGCAGAGTCGCTCTTTCGAATGATGCGGCACCTATAGCGATCCTCGCCGATGCGGGTGAACACAATGATTGCAGGTCTCGCTACCCGTGCCAGCGTCCGCAACGGAATTCGATTAGTGATGTTAGGGTAGTGCGCAATCCTAACATTAACTACTTCAGTCGGAAAAATAAATGTCGCCTGGCGAGCCTCGGCTGGAGCGAGGCCGAAGAATGCGCCGGCTGCCGCGGCTGGAAACTGCATCTGCGTGCCCCCAGGACCCGTTTCGCGCAGTACCTGCTGATAAAGTCTGCGCGGCTTTTCTGAGAGCGTGTCGGCCTCTTCGAGCACCTTGCGGCGTTTCGCGGGTCTCGCGGACCTCTGCAAATGCTTGTACAATGGCCCCGCGCCGAGCGATATTGGCAACGCGAGCGACGGTCGAGCCTCGGAGCTGTTTTCGCTCTTTTTTTCGGATGAGAGTTTCGCGGCACTTTCGAGCTCTCGAATCAGCGTCGGCGTAATGGGCTCCGCGAGTCCGCAATAGTGACTCCATGTCGCTTCAAAGGCCGCAATCTCTGGAGAGGAGGCTGACATACTGACTTGGACGCACAGCTCGTGATTCGCGAGGAATCCGCCTTTGGTCAGATTCGCCGACCCGACAATCACGCATCTCTGCGTCTTCGTCTCAAAATCAAGGCTCTTGGGATGAAATAGCGAATTGTTGTAGTTCCAACGTATCGCGCCTGCAAAGACCGCCGTACCGAACTGTTCTCGCAGCGAATACGCATAATGAAGCGCGTCCGGCGTAGTGACACCATTGTCGAAGCCGAAGAGAAGGTCCACCTTGCCGTCGCGCTTTAGAAAGCGCTCGAGAGCCTTTGCAATAAGTGTAAGGCCGCTCCATTTTGCATAAGCGACGACAAACCGCGCATGAACGAGTGAAGGATCGTCCAAATAACGCTTGAGCAAATGATGAAGCGCCGTAGATCCGACGCTTGGGTCTGCTCGAATGATTGTAATCGTTGCCATGGCGCTACTCCCCGTCGATGCGGTACGATACATCCGGCGCTGCCGAGAGACCTTTAGACGACGGCACGAACTCGCGGTCCCAAGGGTGGAGGGTGTACTGAAAAGTACGATGCCGTGGTGGGTCCGCCCGATGGTCCAACCGCTCTTCGCGCGCCACCACGTGTAGTCACCGTCCCGGCGCACGTTTGGGGTCGAACGCAACGCGGGTACGCTTTCTGCATGAGCATCAAAGATACGGTTGCGCGCGTTTTCAGTCACGGGAAAGCGGAGACGCCGCCGCCGGATGCGCTCACGCTGATCAAGAACGATCACCATGAGGTCGCCGCGCTCTTCAAGATCGCGCTCGGCGAGAAGACGCCCGCGGCGCGCCGCCGCGCCGCGATCGCGAAGATCGTCCAGTCGCTCACGGTCCACGCCGAGCTGGAAGAAGCGATCTTCTATCCGGCGTTGCGCAAGGCCGGCGGCGCGGACGAACGCGACACCGTCCTGGAGGCCGCCGAGGAGCACGGCGTCGTCAAGGACTTGATCGCGAAGATCAAGGCGAGCCGCGGCCGCGACGAGACGATGAACGCGAAGGTCACCGTGCTCGAGGAACTGGTGCAGCACCACGTGCGCGAAGAGGAGAGCACGATCTTCGACGAGGCGAAGAAGACGCTGGGGACCGAGCGGCTCGAAAAGCTCGGCGCGGAGATGCAGCGCTTCAAGGATCGCTATGGCAGCGCGCGCGGCGGCGCCCGCCCGGCGGCCGCGAAGAAAGCCGCTCGCGGAACACCATCGGCGAAGAAGTCCCCGGCGCGCAAGACCGCCGCCGCGAAGCGCAGGCGCGCCGCGTAGCGTCTCCGCCGGCACCGGCGGGGGCATCCCCAATCCGGCAAAGAAGTATGCCGGATATGGCGATCGCGAAGCCGACTCCGACCGGCCGGGGCCGCCGTTATGCGGGGCTGTCGGCGCCCGAGCGCCGCGCCGAGCGGCGCGAGCGGCTGCTCGAGGCCGGGTTGGAGCTGTTCGGCACGATCGGCTTCGGCAAGACGACGATCCCGCTGCTCTGCAGCACCTCGGGGGTGACGGCGCGCCATTTCTACGAGGAATTCGACTCGCGCGAGCAGCTGCTCCGCACGCTCTACGACCGGATCGCCGAGACGGCGTTCGAGCGCGTGGTCGAGGCGCTGCGCCGGCGCGACCGCGACGTTCGCGAGCGCATCCGCGACAGCAGCGCCGCCTATTTTCGCTACCTCACCAGCGACCCGCGGCTGGCGCGCATCTACACGATCGAAGCGGTCGGCATGCACGCCGAACTCGAGACCCACCGGCGCGCGAAGCGGGAAGAGTTCGTCAAGAAGATGACCAAGGCCGCGCAGCGCGTCACCAGCTCGGTCGACGCGCGGCTGCTGAGCGCCGCGATCGCCGGCGCGTCGCACGACCTGCTGCTCGAGTGGGTGCTCGCCCCGCGCCGCCCGTCCGTGGAGCGGCTGACCGAGACGATCGCAACCCTCTGGATTCGAACGCTCGGGCTCGATCGCGAGGGCGCGACGGGCTGAGCCGGCGCGCTCAGGCGACTCCGGCGGGGACCTCGGTCTTCGCGGCGACGCCGCGCGCGGCGAGGTAGCGGGCGAGGTGGAAGTCGGCGTCGCCCAACAAGCGCTCGACGATCGTCATGCGCTTGAAGTAGTGCCCGACCTTGTACTCCTCACTCATCCCGATCCCGCCGTGCAGTTGGATCGCGTTCTGCCCGACGAATCGGCCGGACTTCGCGACCTGCACCTTCGCGGCCGAGATCCCGCGCCGGCGCGCCAGCGGATCGCGCTCTTCGCCGAGGGTCATCGCGGCGAGGTACGCCATCGAGCGCGCGAGCTCGAGCTCGATGAACATCTCGGCCATGCGGTGCTGCAGCGCCTGGAACGATCCGATCGGAACGCCGAACTGCTGGCGCTGCTTCGTGTACTCGACCGTCGCTTCGAGCATCGTGCTCATCAAGCCGAGCCCTTCCGCGCACAGCGCGGCGGTCGCGTGATCGAGCCCGAGCTCGAGCGGCGCGAGCCCCTCGCCGGGCTGCCCGACGATCGACGAGGCGCCGGCGCGCACGCCGTTCAGACGCACGTTGCCGGCGTCGTACCCGTCCTCGGCGGCGAAACGCTCGTGGACGACGTTCGGCGCATCGGACGGGAGCGCGAACAGCGTGATCTCATCACCGGTGCGCGCGGAGACGATCAGCGTCTTCGCGGTCGCGGGATCGAGCACGCGGACCTTGGTTCCGGTAAGGACGTAGTCGTCGCCGTCGCGCACCGCGGTGGTCGCAACGCGCGCGGGATCGTAGCGCGCGTGCGGTTCTTCGTACGCGACCGCGACGCGGTCCTCGCCTTCGACGAGGCGCCCGAGCAGCTCGGTGTTGCCGGTGGTGCGCAGGATCGTCCCGGCCAGCACGACTTGCGAGACGTACGGCGAGACGACGAGTCCGCGGCCGAACTGTTCCATCAGCAGCAGCGTCTCGAGCGGGCCGCCGAAGCCGCCGAGATCGTCCGGCGCGCCGATCGCGAGCCAGCCCAGCTCGGCGAAGGTCGGCCAGTGGTCGCGTCCCGCGTGCTCGCCCGCGGCGAAGCGCGCGACGCTGTCTTTGATCAGCAGTTGTTCCGGTGAGAGCGTGAAGTCCACGGTACTACAATTTCCTTTGGGCGGATCGGCCGAAGGCCGAACGCGAGTGTTCGCGCACTTTGCGCGAACACACTAGAGTTTGAGGATGCGCTTCGCGATGATGTTCTTCTGGATCTCGTTCGAGCCGGCGTAGATCGACGTCTTGCGATAGTTGAAATACTTCTTCGCGAGATGCGGCTCGGCGTACGGCCCGAGCGCGTCGAGCGCGAGCTCGCTGATCGCCTGCTGGATCTCGGTCCCCTTGATCTTCAGGATCGAGGACTCGGGGCCGGGACGCTTGCCGGCTGATTCGGCGGCCAGCGTGCGCAGCTCGGTGAACGCCAGCGCTTCGAGCTCGATCTCGACCTGCGCGACGCGCTCCTGCAGCCGGCGGTCGTCGATCTTCTCGTGCGCGAGCAGCTCGTGCAGCGCTTCGATCTGCTGCCGGCAGCCGGCGATCCCGGCGGTGCCGGTGCGCTCGTGCTCGAGCAGAAACTTGGCGATGTTCCAGCCCTCGCCTTCGCCGCCGACGCGGTTCGCGACGGGGACGCGCGCGTTCTCGAGGTGGACCTCGTTGATCTCGCGCCCGCCGTCGATCGTCTCGATCGGGCGCACGGTGACACCCGGCGTCTTCATGTCGACCAGGATGAACGAGATGCCGTCCTGTTTCTTCGGAGCGCGTTCGGTGCGCGCCAGCACGAAGATCCAGTCGGCCCACTGCGCCGCGGTGATCCACGTCTTGGTGCCGTTGACGACGTACTCGTCGCCCTCACGCACGGCGCTGGTCTGCAGCGAGGCGAGGTCGGAGCCGGCGCCGGGCTCGGAGTAGCCCTGGCACCAGAACTCTTCGCCGCTGTGAATCTTCGGCAGATACCGCGCGCGCTGCTCGTCGTTCCCGAACTCGATGATCACCGGCGCGACCATGTGCAGGCCGAAGGGCAGCAGCCGCGGCGCCCAGCCGTAGCTGATCTCTTCGAGGAAGATGTGGCGCTCGATCGGTCCCCAGCCGGTCCCGTCGTGCTCGACCGGCCAGCCGGGCGCAACCCAGCCGCGTTCGTGGAGAATCCGGTGCCAACGAGCGTAGTCGTCCTTGACGAGCGGGTCGCCCGCCTGCACCTTGCGGCGGACGTCCGGCGGCAGATGCGTCGCGATGAACTCGCGAACCTCGTCGCGGAACGCGCGCTCCTCGGGGCTGAACGCCAGGTCCATCGATTCTCCCTCGGCTAACCATCGCACGGAAATGGAAGTGACAAACGTGTTGTTCGACATGACCGGCCGGGTCGCCCTCATCACCGGCTCGACCCGCGGGATCGGGCGGGCGATCGCCGAGCGGATGGCCGAGGCCGGAGCGAAGGTCGTGATCTCCAGCCGGAAGGCCGGCGCCTGCGAAGAGATTGCGGCCGGGATCAACGCCCGCGGCGGCAGCGCGATCGCGCACGCCGCGAGCATCTCCGACAAGGCCGCACTGCAGGGGCTGGTCGATCGCACGCTCCACGAATGGGGCCGCATCGACGTGCTGGTCTGCAACGCCGCGGTCAACCCGTACTACGGCCCGCTGCTCGAGATCCCCGACGACGCGTTCGACAAGATCATGGCCAGCAACGTGCGCAGCAACCTGTGGCTGTGCAAGATGGTGATCCCGCAGATGGCGGAGCGCCGCGACGGCTCGGTGATCGTCGTCTCGAGCATCGCGGGACTCAAGGGGAACACCGCGCTCGGCGCCTACGGCATCTCGAAGGCCGCCGACTTCCAGCTCGTGCGCAACCTCGCCGTCGAGTGGGGACCTTCGAACGTGCGCGTCAACGCGATCGCGCCCGCGATCATCCGCACCGACTTCGCACGAAAGCTCTGGGAAGATCCGGATATCTACGCCAAGGCGGTCAGCGGCTATCCGCTGCGCCGCATCGGCGAGCCCGACGAAGTCGCGGGTGCGGCGATCTTCCTGGCCTCACGCGCCGGCGCGTTCGTCACCGGCCAAGTGATCACGGTCGACGGCGGCGTCACGATCGCCGACGGCGGCTAGACGGTCGAACCGCCGAGGTAGATCGCTTTCACGCGCTCGTCGCGTGACAGCTCGGCGGCGGTTCCGGCGAGCGCGACGGCGCCGTTTTCGAGCACGTACGCGCGGTCGGCGTGGCGCAGGGTGAGGTACGCATTCTGCTCGACGATCAGCAGCGCCGTGCCGCCGCGCGCGAGCTCGCTCGCGATCGCGAAGATCTGCTCGACGATCTGCGGAGCGAGTCCGGTCGAAGGTTCGTCGAGCATCAGCAGCTTCGGCCGCGCCATCAGCGCACGCCCGATCGCCAGCATCTGCTGCTCGCCCCCGGAGAGCGTGTACGCCGCCTGCGCGCGGCGTTGCGCGAGCACCGGAAACCGCTCGTAGACGGTGCCGAGCTCGGACTCGACCGTGCGCCGGCTGCGCACGAACGCGCCGAGCCGCAAATTGTCCTCGACGCTCATCCGCCCGAAGAGCTGCCGTCCTTCGGGGACCTGCAGGCAGCCGAGCCGGACCGTGCGTTCGGTGCTCGCGCGGGTGAGATCGGCGCCGTCGAAGACGATCGTTCCGCCGCGCAGCGTCGCATCGTAGCGCGAGATCGCGCGCAGCAGCGTCGATTTTCCTGCGCCGTTCGGACCGAGCACCGCGACCAGCTCGCCGGCAGCGACGTCGAGATCGACGCCGCGCAGGACCTCGAGCGCGCCGTAGCCGGCGCGCAGCCCGCGCACCTCGAGCAGCGCGCTCACGTCGCGGTCCCCAAGTACGCGGCGACGACGCGCGGGTCGCGCTGCACCTCCGCGGGCGCAGCGTCGGCGATCACACGCCCGAACTCGAGCACGATCACACGCTGCGAGATCGCCATCACCAGTTTCATGTCGTGCTCGATCAGCAGCAGCGTCGTCCCCGCGTCGCGCAGCGCAAGCAGATCGGCGTTCAAGCGCTCGCGCTCGGGCTGATTCAGTCCGGCCGCCGGCTCGTCGACCAGCAGCAGCCACGGCTCGGCGGCGATCGCGCGCGCCAGCTCGGCGCGCCGCCGGTCCCCGAACGCGAGGTCCTTGGCCGGAACGCCGGCGAGATGATCCAGGCCGAGGCGCGCGATGACCTCACGCGCGCGCCGGTCGGCGACGCGGCGGTTCGCGGCGGCCGCCGCGGCGACGTTTTCGAACACCGTCATCTCGCCGAACAAGCGCGCGTTCTGGAACGTGCGCCCGACGCCGAGCGCCGCGACCCGGTGCGGCTGCCGCCCGGTGACGTCGATGCCGCCAATCGCGATCCGGCCTGCGGTCGGCCGTCCCACACCGCAGATCGCGTTGAACAGCGTCGTCTTGCCGGCGCCGTTCGGGCCGATCAGCGCGGTCAGCGTCCCGGGCTGCAGCGCGAACGAGACCTCGTCGACCGCGACCAGCCCGCCGAACCGCTTCGTCACGCCGCGCACCGCGAGCGGTTCCGCCGACGGTGCGCGCACGCGCGGCGCGGCGCCGACGGCCGGCAGCGGCGCCGCGGCGCGCGCGGACGGCGTGCGCGCTGCGAGCCGGCGCAGCGTTCCGAGCACGCCGCCCGGCGCGAAGATCACGCAGAGCACGACCAGCAAACCGTAACCGACCTCGCGCCAGTTGTCCCACTGGTGGCCGACCACGTTCAGGTACCCGATCAGCGCCGCGCCGAACAGCGCGCCGGAGATCAGGCCGCTCCCGCCGAGCACGACCATCAGCAGCACGTCGACCGAGAGCGCGATCCCGACCGCGTCCGGATTGACCAAGCCGAGAAACGCGGCGAACGTCGCGCCGCCGGCGGCGGCGAGCGCACCGGCGTACGCGAACGCGATGATCTTGTAGCGGCGCGTCGGGATCCCGATCGTCTCCGCGGCGAGCTCGTCGTTGCGGATCGCCTCGAACGCGCGCCCGGGGCGTCCGCGCAGCATCGCGAGCGAGAGCAGCGCAATCGCGAACGCGACGATCCAGGCGAACCAGTACGCCGCGTGTCCGCTGATCGTCAGCGGTCCGAATTGCGGATAGGGGATGCCGGTGATCCCGCTGGCGTGCCCGAGGAACGGTGCCGCGTGGAAGACGCCGGCGGCGATCAGCCCGAACGCGAGCGTCGCCATCGCGAGGTAGTGGCCGCGGAAGCGCAGCGCGACGAAGCCGAGCCCGACGCCGATCGCCGCGGCGAGCACGACCCCGAGCGGTGCCGCGGTCCAGAACGGCCAGCCGCGCTCGACGGTGAGATAGCCCACCGAGTACGCGCCGATCCCGAAGAACCCGGCCTGCCCGACCGAGATCTGGTTGACGTTGCCGAGCAGGATCGAGAGCCCGATCGCCGCCGGCGCGAAGATCGCGACGTAGGTGCCCGCCTGCGAGAGCCCGGCGTCGTGCTGCGCGAGCACGCCGAACGCGATCACGACCGCGGCGAAGACGGCGAGGATGCGCGCGTCGTCACGCAGCCGCGCGTTCAATCGCGCACCGCGTCGCGGCGGCCGAACAACCCCTGCGGACGGACGAGCAGCATCAGCAGCAGCACCGAGTAGACGAGCGGATCGGCGACGTCGTACGACATCCTCGACTGCAGGAAGACCTGCAGCACGCCGACGACGAACCCGCCGGCGACGCAGCCGGCCGGTGATTCGAGCCCGCCGACGATCGCCGCGACGAACCCCTTGATCGTGAGTGCGAAACCGGCCGCACCGCCGACCAGCGTGATCGGTCCGATGATCGTCCCGCCGTACGCCGCGAGCGCGATCCCGAGCGCGACGCTGATCGCGCGCGCCGAGTTCACGTCGATCCCGACCAAACGCGCGCCGAGCGGGTTCTCGGCCGCGGCGCGGATCGCTTTGCCGTAGTACGTGCGCTCGAAGAACAGGTACAGCGCCGCCAGCGCGACGAGCAGCAGCGCGAAGACCCACAGCGACTGAACCTGCACGATCGCGCCGACCCCCTTCGACGAGCTCAGGATGACAATATTGAGAGGCCCGCCGAAGCCCGCCAGCGGATGCGAATCCGAGCCCCAGCCCGGGATGAGCGCGTGGCCGTAGAGCAGCACGAAGACCGCGCCGATCGTCGCGATCGTCACGCCGGCTTCGCCGCCGGCCCGCCCGGCCGGCCGCAGCACGGCGATCTCGAAGACGAGGCCGAGCACGAACCCGGCGAAGGTTGCGCCGGCGAGCGCGAACCAGGCGTTGACGTGCAGCGCCTCGGCGCACGTCAGCGCGATCAGCCCGCCGACGATCGAGAACTCACCCTGCGCGAAGTTCACCACGCGCGTCGCGCGCAGGATGATGTGGATCCCGAGCGCGATCAGCGCGAACTCGCTGCCGACGGTGAGCCCGGCGATCAGCAGCTGCAGCACCCGTCAGCTCAGGGGCTGCCCCAGCTCCCGTTGCGCGCCATCGCGATGTGCACGTCGCCGGGGACGAGCCCGTTGTGGTCGGTCGGCGAGAACTTGAAGGTGCCGTCGGCGAGCGGGATCGAGCGGCCGGCTTCGAGCGCGTTCGCGAGACTCGTCCCATCGGTCTTGCCGTGCGCGTCGCGCAGCGCGGCGGCGATCAGTTGCACCGCGTCCCAGCCGTTCGCCGCGAACGAGACCACCGGCAGATGGTACTCCTTGTCGTACAGCTCGGCGAAGGTGCGCTGCTCGGCGCTCGGTGCCCCCGCCAGCGGCGAGGCCGAGTAGACCTCGCCGGCCGCCGCGCCGCCCGCGACGTTCAGGATCGCCGGCGAGAGGATCCCCGATGAGCCCAGGATCGGCAGCTTCACGCCGAGCGTCCGCGCCGAGCGGATCGCGAGGCCGGGCGTCGTGGTCGCGCCCCACAGCACGATCGCGTCGGGCTTCGCGTCGCGCAGCTTCACGATCTGCGGCGTGAAGTCGGTCGCGTTCCCCGGATACGACTCGTCGCCGACGACCCCAATTCCGAACGCCTTCGCCTCGGCAGCTGCGATCGTCGCGCCGCCGCTCCCGTACAGGTTTTCGTCGTGCAGGATCGCGATCGTCTTGACCTTGAGGCGCGACTTCGCGAACGAGAGCAGCGCGATCGCTTCGAGCTGATCGCGCGGGTTCACCTGGAAGACGTTCTTCACCACGCCGCGCGCCGTGTGCCACACCGCCTCGGTCGGCGTGGTGTAGACCTGCAGCACGTTGGCGGCACCGGTGACGCGCGCGACCGCGACGCTGGTGTCGGTGCGCGTGCCGCAGAAGATCGCGACGTGGCCGCTGGCGATCATCTGCGTCGCGAGCTGCGCCGCGACGTCGGCCTTCGCGCCGTCGTCGACGATGTCGAAGTGGATCTGCCGCCCGTCGATCCCGCCGTGCGCGTTGATCTCGCGCTCGGCGAGCTTCACCGCGTTCGACTCGGGGACGCCGAGCGGTGCCGACGGGCCGCTGGTCGAGAGGATCGCCGCCAGCTTGAGCGGTTCGGGCGCGGCGGTGAGCGGGGCGGTCGACGCACCGGCGAGGAGGGCGGCGACGCATGCCGCGGCGGAAGCGGTCGCGAACGTTCTGATCATTCGAGTCCTCCAGCAGGAGACGGGGTCCCGCTGGCACGCAACGTAGCACCAAGCGAACAGTTCTGTCAAACAACCTTTTGCCCGGCCGGAGGATCGTGGGGTCCATGCGCACCGCCCTCGACGTCGACGCCCTGACGGCGATCGACGTCCACGTCCACGCCCACGCTGCCGACGCCGGCGACCTCGAGGTGACCGGCGCGGCGCGGCGCTACTTCGGTGAGTCCGGCGTGCCGCTCGCGCTCGACGAGCTCGCGGCGTATTACCGCGAACGGAACATGGCGTGCGTTCTGTTCACCGTCGACGAGCGCCTCACCGGACGCCCCGTCGTCCCGAACGACGACGTGCTGGCCGCCGCCGCGGCGAACCCCGACGTGCTCATCGCGTTCGCGAGCGTTGACCCGATGCGCGGGAGCGCCGCGCTCGACGAGGCGCGGCGGCTGATCGCGGCCGGGGCGCGCGGGTTCAAGCTCCACCCGCCGCTGCAGCAGTTCGAGCCCAACGACCGCCGCATCTACCCGTTCTACGAGCTGGTGCAGGCGGCGCGGCTGCCGCTGATCTTCCACACCGGGCACAGCGGGATCGGGACCGGGATGCGCGGCGGCGGCGGCGTGCGGCTGAAGTACGGAAACCCGATGCTGATCGACGACGTCGCGGTCGACTTCCCCGATCTGCCGATCGTGATGGCGCACCCGTCGTTTCCGTGGCAGGACGAAGCGATCTCGGTCTGCCTGCACAAGGCGAACGTCTCCATCGACCTCTCGGGCTGGTCGCCGAAGTACTTCTCGCCCTCGCTGGTGCGCTACGCCGACACGCTGCTGCGCGAGAAGGTGCTGTTCGGTTCCGACTACCCGATGATCGCGCCGGAGCGCTGGCTCAAGGACTTCGCTTCGCTGCCGATCCGCGACGAGGTGCGGCCGCTGATCCTCAAGGAGAACGCCGCCCGACTGCTCGGACTGCGCGCGGGCTGACCTCGTCGAGCCCCGCGATCCGGCTCAGCGTCGCGATCAGGCGCTTGCGTTCGAGCGGCGAGAGCACGCCCATCACGCGCCGTTCGTGACGATCGTGCAAGCGCCGCGCGCGCGCGAGCAGCTTGCGGCCCTCGTCGGTCAGATGCAGTCCGTTGGCGCGGCCGTTCAGCGCGACGCGCCGCAGCAAGCCGCGGTGCTGCAGCCCGTCGAGCAGCGGCACGAAGTTCGCCTTCTGGATCCCCAGCGCCGCGCACGCGCGCGACTGCAGGATCCCGGGGTTGGCGTCGATCACCGTGAGCACCGAGAAATGCGCCGGGCGCAGGTCGAGCTCGTCCAGCGTCTCGATGAAATCCCCGAACACCTTGAGCTGCGCGCGCCGCAGCGCGTACCCCACGTACTCGGTGAGCGGTCCGAACTCGCCGGCGACCTCGGGATGAAGCGCGTCCACGGGCTCGCTCTTCGCGGCGGCGGCGCCTTGACCCCGGCGCGGCTTCATGGTTATATCGCATAATGAACCCCGAGCTGCCGCCGTCCTTGGCGTACAGCCGCGACGGCGACGTGGCGATCCTCGAGCTGAACCGTGCGGCGAAACGCAACGCGCTCGACGACGACACGGTGCTGGGAATCGAGCGGTTCGCTGGCGCGCCGCCGGCCGGTACGGGCGCGATCGTGCTGTGCGCGGCCGGCGACCACTTCTCGGCGGGGCTCGACCTGACGAACGTCTCGGCGCGCGATCTGACCGCGTCGATCGCGCACTCGCGGCTCTGGCACCGCGCGTTCGAAGCGATCGAGTTCGGCGCGCTCCCGGTCGTCGCCGCGCTCCACGGCGCGACGATCGGCGGCGGGCTCGAGCTCGCGGCCGCGTGCCACCTGCGCGTCGCGGAGCGCTCGACGTTCTACGCGCTCCCCGAGGGCCAGCGCGGCATCTTCCTCGGCGGCGGCGGGTCGGTGCGGCTGCCGCGGCTGATCGGGACCGCGCGCGTTATGGACATGCTGCTCACCGGCCGCGTACACGACGCCGACGCCGGCCACGCGTTCGGGATCAGCCAGTACCTGGTCGACGACGGGACCGGGCGCGCGAAGGCGGTCGAGCTCGCGCACCGCATCGCGGGAAACGCGCCGATCTCGAACTTCGCGATCGTGCAGGCGCTGGCGCGGATCGCCGATGCGCCGCGGTCGATCGGGTATTTCACCGAAGCGCTGGTCGCCGCGGCCGCGTCGACCGATGAGGAGGCGAAGGTTCGCGTGCAGGCATTCCTCGACAAGCGCGCAGCGAAGGTGACGCGCACGTGAACGTCGCCGGTCACGCCGCGATCGTCACCGGCGCCGCATCCGGACTCGGCGCGGCGACCGCGCGCCGGCTTGCCGCGCTCGGCGCGAAGGTCGGCGTGCTCGACGTCGACGGCGAGCGCGCGGAGGCGATCGCGGCAGAGATCGGCGGCATCGCCGCGCGCTGCGACGTGGCCGACGCGGACGGCGTAGCGAACGCCCTCGATGACGTCGCGTCGGGTCACGGCACCGCGCGGATCCTGGTGAACTGCGCCGGGATCGGGACCGCGCGGCGCATGATCGGCCGCGACGGACCGATGCCGCTGCCGGAGTTCGAGCGCGTCGTGCGCGTGAACCTGATCGGCACGTTCAACGTCACGCGCCTGGCCGCCGCGGCGATGTCGGCGCTCGAGCCGCTCGAGAACGGCGAGCGCGGCGTCGTGATCTCGACCGCTTCGGTCGCAGCGTTCGAAGGCCAGGTGGGACAGGCCGCGTACGCCGCCTCGAAAGGCGGGATCGTCGCGCTCACGCTCCCGCTCGCGCGCGAGCTCGCGCAGTTCGGGATTCGCGTGCTGACGATCGCGCCGGGCCTGTTCAAAACGCCGCTGCTCGGCGAGCTCCCGCCCGAGATCCAGGAATCGCTCGGCGCGTCGATCCCGTTCCCGAAGCGGCTCGGCACCGGCGAGGAGTACGCGCAACTGGTCGTCAGCTGCTGCGAGAACGCGTTCCTGAACGGCGAGACGATTCGCCTCGACGGCGCGCTGCGGCTCCCGCCGCGCTGAGCGGCATGCCGATGCAGCCGGCGGCGCGCACGCTGCGGTCCGAGATCGCGCTGCTGCCGTATCCGGATCGCGTCACCGACGATCTGGCGCGCTGGGCCCGCGAGACGCCGGACGCGACCTTCCTCGCGCAGCGCGACGCCGGCGGCGCGGGCTGGGAGACGATCGGGTACGCAACGATGCACGCGCGCGTGCGGCGGACCGCCGGCGCGCTGCTCGCCGCCGGCGGATCGGCGGACCGTCCGCTCGCGATCGTCGCGGAGAACGGGATCGAGCACGCCGCGGTCGCGCTGGCCGCGATGCACGTGGGGATCCCTGTTTCGCCGATCTCGACCGGGTACGCGCGCGAGGACGCCGACCCGGCGCGCGCGGCCGCGCTGTTCGCGGTGCTGCAGCCGTTCGCAGCGTTCGTCCCGGACGCTGCGCACGCGAAGCGCATCGCAGCGGCGGTCCCCGGGCTGACGCTGCTGCGCGACGCCGCGGCGCTCGACGGCGATCCGGCGGCGGCCGATCGGGCGCACGACGCGGTCGGCCCCGACACGATCGCGAAGATCCTGTTCACCTCCGGCTCGACCGGCACGCCGAAGGGCGTGATCACGACGAACCGCATGCTGTGCGCGAACCAGACGATGCTGGAGCAGGTGTGGCCCGACGCGATCCGCGCGCCGGTGCTGCTCGACTGGGCGCCGTGGAGCCACACCGCCGCCGGCAACAAGAACTTCGGCCTGGTGCTGCGCAACGGCGGCACGATGTACGTCGACGCGGGCAAACCCGCGCCCGGCGCGTTCGATGCGACGCTGCGCAACCTGCACCAGATCGCGCCGACGTTCTACTTCAACGTGCCGCGCGGCTGGACGCTGCTGCTCGAAGCGCTCGAACGCGATGACGCGCTCGCGCGGCGCTTCTTCTCGCGCGTGCGCATCCTGCTGAACGCGGGCGCCAGCATCCCCGAGACGCTGCGCGGACGGCTCGCGGTTCTGGCACAGCGCTACGCCGGACGCGAGATTCCGGTCGTCTCCGCCTGGGGAGCGACCGAGACCGCGCCGATGGCAACCGCGGTGTGGGGCCCGCGGCCGGCGTCGTTCGAGACGATCGGCACGCCGGTCCCCGGCGTCGAGATCAAGCTCGCGCCGGTCGAAGACCGCTTCGAGCTGCGCGTGCGCGGGCCGAGCGTGACGCCGGGCTACTGGCGCGACGCCTCGGCGACCGCCGCCGCGTTCGACGCGGACGGCTTCTTCAAGAGCGGCGACGCGGGCGCGCTGCTCGATCCCGCCGATCCCTCGCGCGGGATCGTCTTCGGCGGGCGGCTGAGCGAGAATTTCAAGCTCTCGTCCGGGACGTGGGTCAACGCGGGACTGCTGCGGCTCGACGTGCTCGACGCCGGGCAGGGAACGATCGACGAGATCGTGTTCGCGGGCGCCGACCGCGACGAGCTCACCGCGCTCGTCTTCCTCGCGCGCACGCTCGCCGGCGATCCCGCGGCGCCCGAGCGCGTGCGCGAGGTACTCGCCGTGCACAACGCGCGCAGCCCGGCTAGCTCGACGCGCGTCGCGCGCGCGCTGATCGCGACCGAACCTCCCGACGCCGCGCGCGGCGAGATCACCGACAAAGGCTCGCTGAACCAGACGCGCGTGCTGGCGAACCGCGCGGCCGAGGTGGCGCGGCTTTACGCGGCGCCGCCGGACGCCGCCGTCATCTTCCCGTAGCGGCGGTCAGGCGAGCTCGAACAACGCGGCGGCGCCCTGTCCGCCGCCGATGCACATCGTCACGACGACGCGTTTCGCGCCGCGGCGCTTGCCTTCGATCAGCGCGTGACCGGTCATGCGCGCGCCGCTCATCCCGTACGGATGGCCGATCGAGATCGCGCCGCCGTCGACGTTGTACTTCTCGAGCGGGATGCCGAGCCGCTCGCGGCAGTACAGCGCCTGCACCGCGAACGCTTCGTTCAGCTCCCACAAGTCGATGTCGTCGATCGTCAGCCCCTGGCGTTCGAGCAAACGCGGGATCGCGAAGACCGGGCCGATCCCCATCTCGTCGGGCTCGAGACCGCTGACCGCCATACCGCGGAAGTACCCGAGCGGTTCGATGTTGCGCTGCTCGGCGAGCTTCGCGTCCATCACGACGCACGCCGACGCACCGTCGGAGAGCTGGCTGGCATTCCCGGCGGTGATGTACTTGCCGGGGCCGCGCACCGGCTGCAGCTTGGCGAGCCCTTCGAGCGTCGTGTCGGCGCGGTTGCCCTCATCGCGCGTCAGCACGACGTCCTCGTGCGTCACCTCGCCCGTTTCTTTGTCGGCGATCGCTTTGCGCGTCGGCAACGGGACGATCTCGGCGTCGAAGCGGCCCGCCGCCTGACCGGCGGCGGTGCGCTGCTGGCTGATCAGCGCGTACGCGTCCTGGCGCTCGCGGCTGACGCCGTAGCGCTCGGCGACGATGTCGGCCGTCTCGATCATCGCCATCCACAGGTCGGGCTTGTGCTCGGCGAGCCAGTCTTCGCGCAGGTAGCTGCGGTTCGCGTTCGGCTGCACGAGGCTGATCGACTCCAGCCCGCCGGCGACCATCGCCGGAACGCCGTCGACCACGACGCGCTGCGCGGCGAACGCGATCGCCTGCAGGCCGGAGCTGCAGAAGCGGTTGATCGTCGTACCGGCGGTCGTCACCGGCAGCCCCGCACGAATCGCGGCCAGCCGCGCGATGTTGTGGCCGGTCGCGCCCTCGGGCTCGGCGCAGCCGAGGATCACGTCCTCGATCTCGGCCGGGTCCAAGCCGCTGCGGCGCACCGCGTGCTCGATGACGTGGCCCGCCATCGTCGCACCGTGCGTGTCGTTGAACGCGCCGCGAAACGCTTTGCCGATCGGCGTGCGCGCCGTCGAGACGATCACCGCTTCACGCACGAGTCACTGTCCTGTCATCCTGAGCTTGTCGAAGGGCGATCACCGCTTCACGCACGTGCTGCCACCTTTCCGTTGGCGCGCCACGCGGCGAAGCTGCCGCCGCTCTCGGATAGTTCGCGCAGCAGCGGGGCCGGCTCCCACGCGGGGCCGTGTTCGCGCTCGAACGCCAGCAGGTCGGCGACGATCGCGCGCAGTCCGACGCTGTCGGCCCACCGCAGCGGCCCGCCGCGCCAGGCCGGGAAACCGTAGCCGTACACCCACACGACGTCGACGTCGCCCGCGCGCGCCGCGATCCCCTCGGCCAGGATCTTCGCCGCCTCGTTGACCAGCGGGTACATGCAGCGCTTGAGGATCTCGTCGCCGGTGATCTCGCGCGGTTCGATCCCGGCTTCGCGCGCGCAGCGCGCGATGAGCTCGGCGACCAGCGGATCGGCGAGCGGCGTGCGGCTCCCGCTCTCGTAGCGGTAGTAGCCGGCGCCGGTCTTCTGGCCGTAGCGCCCGAGCTCGCAGAGCTGGTCGGCGATCTTCGAATACCGTCCCGTCGGCGGCGCGATCGCGTGGCGCCCCTTGCGAATCCGCCAGCCGACGTCGAGCCCCGCCAGATCGCCCATCGCGAACGGCCCCATCGGGAACCCGAAATCGCGGATGACGCCGTCGACGCGTTCCGGCGTCGCGCCTTCCTCCAGCAAGAACGCCGCCTCGCGGCCGTAGGTGTGCAGCATGCGGTTTCCGATGAAGCCGTCGCAGTTGCCGGCGACGACGCCGACCTTGCGCAGTTGCTTCGCGATGCCGAGCGCGTGTCCGATCGTCTCCGGCGCGCTGCGCGAACCGCGCACGATCTCCAGCAGCTTCATCACGTTCGCCGGGCTGAAGAAGTGCATGCCGACGACGTCCTGCGGGCGCCCGGTGACGCCCGCGATCGCGTCGACGTCGAGGGTCGAGGTGTTGGTGGCGAGCAGCGTTCCGGGCGCGGCGATGCGGTCGAGCGCGCGGAACACTTCCTGCTTGACGGCCATCTCCTCGAACACCGCCTCGATCACGAGGTCGACCGCGCCCGCCGCGTCGAGCGTGGTCGCGTACGCGATCCGGCCGAGCCGCGCGTCGTGCTCGTCCTGCGTCAGCTTGCCTTTGCGCATCGTCGCGCCGTAGTTGCCGGCGATGATCCCGCGCGCGCGTTCGAGGATCTCGGGCTGCAGGTCGACCAGCGTCACCGCGATCCCCGCGTTCGCGCAGGCCATCGCGATCCCGGTCCCCATCGTTCCGCCGCCGATGACGGTCGCGGTGCGCACGCTGAACGGCGCCGGGACGCTGCCGTCGGCGAGCTTCGCGGCCTCGCGCTCGGCGAAGAACAGGTGGATTCGCGCGCGCGCCTGCTCCGAAGCGACCAGCTCCAGAAAGCGCTCGCGCTCGCGGGCGAGGCCGTCGGCGAACGGCACCGTCAGCGCGTCTTCGACGCAATCGATCGCGCGGTGCTCGGCGAGGCCGCCGCGCGCTTCCGGCTGCGCCCGTTTGCGCGCCGACGAGATCGCCTCGCCTCCGGCCGGCGGTTCGAGCGCGCTGACGCGCCGCCGGGAGGCGCCGGCGAGCGACGCCGCTTTCGCGAGTGCTGCGGCAAGGGCATCGCTCGCGACCTCGTCGACCAGACCGATCGCCTTCGCCCGCGCCGCGTCGACCGGTTCGCCGCCGAGGATCAGCGCCAGCGCCGCTTCGGCGCCGATCAGGCGCGGCGCGCGCTGTGTGCCGCCGGCACCGGGGAGCAGGCCGCGCTTGATCTCCGGCAGGGCCAGCCGCGCTCCGGGCGCAGCGATCCGGTAGTCGCAGGCCAATGCGACCTCGAGGCCCCCGCCCATCGCCACGCCTTCGATCGCCGCGACGACCGGCTTCGGCGAGGCCTCCAGCGCGTCGATCAGATCGCGCGCGGTCGGCCGGGGCGGGGGCGAGACGCCGAAGCCCTTCATGTCGGCGCCGCCGCTGAAGGTCCCGTTCGCACCGGTCAGCACGATCGCGGTCACGGCCGGATCGGCCAGCGCCGCCGTGAGCGCAGTGAGGACCGGCGCGACCGAGGCCGGGCCCAGGGCGTTGACCGGCGGGTTCTCGATCGTAAGGATTGTGACCCCAGGCTGCGCTATCGGCGGCACGTGCTACTCCGTCGTGGGAAGGGGCGGCGCCCTTCGCGTCCCGCGCGGGAGCGCCCTGTTATGAGGAAATGCCGCTTTTCGCATCGAAGGGACGGCGGCAGAGTGTCCAGGCGGGTCCCCAGACCGGTCTGCGGAAGAGGCCCTATACATTTGACAAGGGCCCTCTCTGGATGATACTCCTTGCGTTATACATTCGGAGGGGAAAGAAATTTCGCCCGTCCGCGGCGGGACGCGATGCCATTAGGATGCAGCGTTCCTAAAACCGCGAGCGGTCCGCGTTTTTGCCCCTCCTAAAACCGTGGAGGCCATATCGGTGCGAGTCACCCGTTCACTCATAGCGTTCCGCGCGGCGTTCGCCGCAGCGGCGCTCATTTTTGCCGCGACGACGACCGCGCAGGCGCAAACGGTCGCGCCGGCTGAGCCGACGACGGCGACGGCGCCTGTCGACCAGACGAACCCGGCCCCGGCCGCGATCCAGCCGGTCCCCGCTCCGGCTCCCGCCGCAGCGACCGTGCCGACCCCGGTCGTCGGCCAGGCCGGGCCGCCGCCGCGCCCCGCGCCGCGTCCGGCGCCGAAGGCGTCCCCGTTCAGCTACTTGCCGGTCATCGACATCGTCACGACGTTCACCCAGCCGGCCTACTACGGCGGCCGGAATTCGTTCCCCGCGGTGAGCCCGATCAACCAGTATGATCCGTTCGACGTCGGCGGGACCGTCCGCTTCCCGATCACGCGGAAGATCAACCTGCTGTTCGACCGCATCACCGAAGGCACCGTGAACCAGCCGCTCGAGTGCATCCTTCAGCCGGCCGCGCCGGGCGGCGCCGCAGCGCGGATCTGCGCCAGCGACAGCCGCGACATCATCCTGCAGTACCACGCGACCTACACGTTCGACCGCTACTGGACGCTCGATGTCGGCGACTCGTTCCGCCATCGCATCTGGAGCAACGGCGGCAACGGCGTCAGCACCGTGCCGTTCCTGTGCAACAACAGCGGCCAATCGACGGGCCCGAACTGTACGGTCAGCTCGACCGAGCATCACTACGGCTACGCCGGTCTGACCTACACGTCGCGGCCGTGGAAGGACCTCTGGAACAGCGTGTTCGCGCTGACGATGACGGCCGACCACCAGAACATCGACCACCACGTCGGGATGGTTTGCAGCGCCGCTCTGCGCGCCTCGCTCGGCACGGCGGTCAACCAGCTCTCATGCCCGAACGGGAACGGAAACGTCGGCTACTACGACGAGAACCCGAACACGAGCGCATACTGGGAATCGACGCAGGGCGTCAGCTGGATCCTCCCGGTCGACCCGCGGCACGGCGTGACCTTCCTGCTCAACGACCGTTGGGGCGCGCTCAACTTCTACGAGAACCCCGGCATCTTCGGCGCGTTCGGCACGACGACCGGCGTACCGTACCGCTGGACGTCGGCGCTGACCTATCAGCTCAGCAAGCGCTTCAGCCCGGGCTTCACGCTCGCGGTGCGGCACTCCGACTACCACTCGGTTCCGCAGGGGACGCCGTTCGTCGCCCCCAACGCGATCCACGTCGGATCGTGGGACGTGATCGGCACGTTCCACCTCGACACCAACAACATGTTCAAGTAACCCGAACGGAATGAAAAAAGCCCGGGAGCTTCGGCTCCCGGGCTTTTTCTTTTCTAGGGAGGCTCTGAAGAAGTCCCGTGCCACAAAGCCGGCGGCGACTGGCGCGCGGACTTCTTCAGAGCCTCCCTAGTAGCCCAAGTACGAGCGGCGGACGCGGTCGTCTTGCATGAGCTCGTTGCCGGGACCATGCACGGCGACGTTGCCGGCTTCGAGCACGTAGGCGTGGTCGGCCGCGGCGAGCGCGACGGTCGCGTTCTGCTCGGCGACCAGGATGCTGACGCCGTCCTCTTTGTTGATCTTGCGCAGCAAGTCGAAGATCTGGCGCACGATCATCGGCGCGAGCCCGAGCGATGGTTCGTCGAGCAGCATCAGTTGCGGCCCCATCATCAGCGCGCGCGCGATCGCGAGCATCTGCTGCTCGCCGCCGCTCAGCGTTCCGGCGGTCTGGTGCTTGCGCTCTTCGAGCCACGGAAAGTAGACGATCGCGCGTTCGTACCGTTCCAGGGCGTGCTTGCGGCCCTTCGTGTAGGCACCCAGCGTCAGGTTCTCCCAGACCGAGAGCGCGCTCAGCGTTCCGCGTCCTTCGGGGACGTGCGCGATCCCGAGCCGCGCCGCGTCCTCCGGCGTGCGGTGCTGCAGCGGCGTGCCGTCGAAGATGACGGTCCCTTCGGTCTTGATCGTGCCGGTGATCGCCCGCAGCGTGCTGGTCTTGCCCGACCCGTTCGCGCCGAGCAGCGCGACGATCGCGCCGCGCTCGACGCTGATGTCGACGCCGTGGATCGCTTCGATCTGGCCGTAGCGCCCGTGCAGTCCGCGCGTCTCGAGCAGCAGCGCCACGATCAGACCGCGCCGAGGTAGGCTTCGATGACGGCGGGGTTGGCGCGCACCTCGTCGGGCGGACCGTCGGCGAGGGTCTTCCCCGAGGCCAGCACGACGATGTGGTCGGAGATCCGCATGACCAGCGCCATGTGGTGCTCGACCATCAGGATCGTCGTGCTGAAGTCGCTTGCGACGCGTTTGATCGTGTCACCGAGCACGCCGACTTCGTCGTGACTGAGTCCGGCGGCGGGCTCGTCGAGCAGCAAGAGTTCGGGACGGACCATCAGCGCACGCGCGAGCTCCACGCTCTTGCGCAGCCCGAACGGCAGCCCGTGTGCCGGGCGGTTCGCGATCCCCGCCAGACCGAGATGGTCGAGCACCCCCATCGCTTCGCGCGTCGCCGCCGTTTCGGCTCCCCAGGCGGCGAGCCCGCCGGGGAAGCGCGTATGGTAGCCGACCAGCGCGTTCTCCAGCACCGTCATGTGATCGAAGAGCGCCACGTTCTGAAACGTGCGCGCGATCTTCTTGCGCGCGATCTGCTGCGGCGTACACCGCAGCAGATCCTCGCCCTTGAACAGAACCTCACCCGCGGTCGGTGCGTACAGCCGCGTGATGCAGTTGAAGCAGGTCGTCTTGCCGGCGCCGTTCGGTCCGATCAACCCCATGATGTGGCCTTCCGCGACGTCGAAGGACACATCGTTCAGCGCCGTAATGCCGCCGAACCGGATCGTGAGGTTGCGGACCGAGAGCAGCGCCGGCACGCGGCGTTACTTCTCCGCCATCGACATCGAGCGCGTGTCGACCAGGATCCCCGTCGGCGACCAATCGGTACCGAGCCATTTCGCCGCGATCATCTGGGTGATCGGGTAGCGGAACGACGGTGAGGTGCGGATCGAAACGCCCGGATACGCCCACGGATTGTCCTTCTCGTTGAGGTGTGAAGCGATATCCATGACCTTCTTGCGCGTGAGGTCCTTGCCGGCTTGCCGCAGTACGTCGCACATCGTATACGCGATCGAAACGCCGTAGATGTAGTTGCCGTCGTCCTTGTCGGCGTTCGGCAGATACTTGGTCATGATCTCGTTGTAGAGCTTCATGCCTGCGTCGCCCGCGTAGCGCGCGTGATTCGCAGGATCTTTCAGATAGATCGTCGTGATGACGCCGTTGACGGCGCTCGGACCGCCGGCTTTCGCCGCCGCCTGCATGTACGGGATCGCGTTCGAGACGTTGTTCAGATAGATGGTCGGGTGCCACGACTGCTGCGCCGCCAGCACCATCGCCTGGATCGCGAACTTCGGCGTGGCGAAGATCATGAAGGTGTCGGCGCCCGAGGCCTTCAGCGTCGCGATCTGCGAGCCGACGCTCGGATCGCTCGTCTCGTACGATACCGACTTGACGACCATGTCGTAGTGCTTGCCGAGTCCCCGCTTGAGGCCGGCGTTGTAGTCCTCGCCGTAATCGTCGTTCTGATAGAGGACGGCGATCTTTGCCTTGGGGTGGTTCTGCAGGATGTCCTGGGAGTAGAGAATCGCCTCCGCCTGATAGTCGGGCTGCCAGCCGATCGTCCACGGGAACTTGTTCGCGTCCTTGCCCCATGTCGACGCGCCCGTCGCCACGAACATGTGCGGCACGCCTTGCTGGTTCAGGTACGGGCGGAGCGCCGTGTTCACCGCCGTGCCGAGCGTGTCGAAGATCGCGAAGACATGGTCCTGCTCGACCATCTGGTGCACGAGCTGCACGGCTTGCGGCGGGCTGTACCCGTCGTCCTTGTCGATGTACTTGATCTTGCGCCCGTTGACGCCGCCTTTGTCGTTCACGTAGCTGAAGTACGCGGCGATCCCTTTCCCGATGTTTCCGTAGGCCGACGCGGGACCGCTGTAGGGATGCGTCCCTCCGAGCACGATCTCGGTATCGCTGACGCCGGGGTCGGCGGCAGAGACAGGTGCGATCGTACTCCCCGTGACGGCAAGCGCGAACGCCGCTGCGAAAATACCGATCGCGGCCTTTCTGACAGGTGATGTCATTGCTACCTCCTCGACTTTGCGCTACTCGCGCGGCTGTGGGCTGACCGCTATCGGAGCGGCGGGTTGGGTGGACGATTCGAGCGCCGGCTGCGGCGGCGGACGTCGGAATCGCAGGGTGACTCGCAGCACGCCCCCGACGATCCCGTCGGGCAGGAACATCATGACCAGGATCAAGGCGACGCCGTAGACGACGCTCGGCGCCGCGGCGTTGATCTGCTGCGCGACGAGCGGGAGGAACTCGACGACGATCCCGCCGACGAGCGCGCCCCAGAAGGTGGAGATACCGCCCAGCACCGCGCCGATCAGCAGCGTGATCGAGAGCGCGGACGTGAACGTATCGGGGCTGACGTATGCCGTCGGGATCGCCAAGAAGCCTCCCGCGACCCCGGCCAGGACCGCGCTCCAGCCGAAGGCGAGCGTCTTGTAGAAATACGGATTGACGCCGAACGACACGGCGGCGATCGGGTTGTCGCGCAGCGCCCGCAGCGCGCGGCCGAACTGGCCGCGCACGAGCAGCGCGGAGGCGAGGAAGAGCACGCCTGCCACCGTCCACGCGACGTAGTACAGCCAGTGCTGCCCGTCGAGCGGGATCCAGGACGGCGCCTGCACCGGGTCCAGCGGCAACCCGTCGAATCCGCCGGTGATCGACTTGTAGTGCTTGAGGAACGACGGCGTCGCGACGGCCAGCGAGAACGTCGCCAACGCGAGGTACACCCCGGCCAGGCGCAACGCGACCAGCCCGATCAGCAGTCCGGCGATCCCGCTGCCGATCGCCGCGAGCGGGACGCCGATCCAGAACGGCACGCCGGCGCGGTGCGCCAAGACGGCGACGACGTACCCGCCGAGCGCCATGAACGCGCCGTGCCCGAGCGAGATCTGGCCGTTCATCCCGGTCAGGATGATCAGACCGAGGATCGCGATCGCGTACGCCGCGACGTAGATCAAGTCGAAGACGAGGAACGACGGCACCACCAGCGGCAGGAGTGCGACGATCGCGACTGCGATCGCGACCCGCGTCACCATGCCGGCGCTCGGGCGCGGCATCAAACGCGCTGCACCGTCACGCGGCCGAACAGCCCGGCCGGGCGCACGACGAGCACGACGACGATGATCGCCAGCGCCGCAGCCAGCCGCAGCTCGTTTCCGATCCAGTCGACGTACGTTCCGAGCAGGTTGATGACGACGCCGAGCACGAGACCGCCGACGACCGCGCCGACCGGGCTCTCGATCCCGCCGAGCACCGCCGCCGCGAACGCGTAGACGATGACGCTCTGCATCATGTTCGGGTCGAGAAAGACGACCGGCGCGATCATGATCCCGGAGATCGCGCCGACCGCCGAGGCGAGCCCCCACCCGAGCGCGAGCATCCAGCCGACCCGAATCCCCAGCACGCGGCTCTGATCCGGGTAGAGCGCGGCGGCGCGCATCGCGAGGCCGAGCTTCGTCTTTTGGAAGAACAGCGAGATCAGACCCAGCGTGATCACCGAGACGACGATGACGCCGACGTCTTGGGCGCTGAACGCGACGCCCCCGACCTGAAGCGGGGTGGTCGGAAACGGGGTCGGAAACGCCTTGACGATGTAGCCCCAGAACCAGCCCGCCAGGCCGTTGAACGCGATGAACAAGCCGAGCGAGACGATCACGACGGTCAGTTGATTCGCTCGTTCGACCGGCCGGATGACGATGCGCTCGAGCAGGACCCCGCCGGCGAACGCGATCAGGACCGTCAACGCGAAGGCAAGCCACAGGGGCAGACCCATCTGCACGAGCTGCCACGCGATGTAGGTGGTGAACATCGCTAGCTCGCCTTGTGCGAAGTTGATGATCCCCATCGCGCGATAGATAAGGACGAGCGCGAGCGCCAAGCTCGCGAAGATCGATCCCTGCGCAAGCCCGCTGACGATTTGTTGAGCCAAGTCGTGCAAAGCGGTCGGCCTCCTGGTACGTGCAAGAACACGGGCGTCAGAATGGGACCTATCGACGTTCAGGAAAAGTGCTTCGTCGAACTGCAGCTTTCCTTCGCGCACCGCGCGAGGAGCTGCAGGAACGTTTCGGCGCCCTTCACACCGCGGCGGGCTGGTCCGCTTCGAGGAAGACGCGCAGCGCCGCCTGGACGCCGGAGCCGGCGCGGATCGCAGCGCCGGCTTCGAGCAGCGCGATCTCGAGCGCGCCGAGCGCACCGAGGATATCGGTCTGCGTCAGGTCGCCCATCGTTCCGATGCGCACGATCTTTCCTTTGAGCGCCGCTTGGCCGCCGCCGATGACGACGCCGCGCGACTCGCGCAGGTTCTTGCGGATCGCGTCGCCGTCGATACCGTCGGGCAGGCGGATCGCGACGACGGTCGGCGAGTGCGCGCCGGGCTGCGAGAAGACAACCATCCCGAGCGCCTCGGCCGCGGCGCGGACCGCGTACGCGTAGCGCGCGTGGCGCTCGTGGACCGCCGGCGCGCCGAGCCGTTCGAACTCCGCCAGGCCCGCGTCGAGGCCGAACACGACCGAGACCGGCGGCGTCCACGGCGTCTGGCCGAGGGCGGCGAACTCGCGCGCCTTGCGCAGGTCGAAATAGAAACGCGCGCCGCGGTCCGCTTCGATGCGCTCCCACGCGCGCGGCGCGACCGCGACCATCGCCAGGCCCGGCGGTGCGGCGAGCGCCTTCTGCGAGGCCGCCACGACGATGTCGAAACCCCACTCGTCCATCCGGAACTCGCTCGCGGCGAGGCCGCTGACCGAGTCGACGACCGTGTACGCGCCGTATCCCTCGAGCGCCGCGGCGAGCGCCGCCATGTCGTTCTGCGCGCCGGTCGAGGTCTCGTTGTGCGTCAGCAGCACGCCGTCGAACCGCCGCGCTCCGGCCTCGTCGAGCCGGGCCCGCAGCGCGGCCGGATCGGTGCCGCTCCCCCACGGGGTCTCGAGCACCTCAACCTCGCAGCCGAAGCTGCGCGCGATCGCGATCAGCCGCTGCCCGAAGACGCCGATCGGGCAGGCCAGAACGCGGTCGCCCGGGCCGAACAGATTTCCGACCGCCGCTTCCAGGCCGCCGGTCCCCGATGAGCCGAGGACCAGCACGTCGGCGTGCTCCGTGCCGAAGACCGGCCGCAGCCGCGCCGCGATCCGTTCGAGCAGCGCTTTGAACTCCGGGCCACGGTGGTCGATCATCGGCCGCGCGCTCGCGGCCAGTACGGATTCCGCCACGGTAACGGGACCGGGGATGAACAGCAAGTTCTTCGACACGACGCTCTCCGACGGACGTTCGGCGTTGCGCGGCGTATTCGACGCCATGCTCCAGACCCCCGGAACGCGCGTCCGCCTGACCTCGCTCTCGGCGTGCGCCGGCTGCGCGGCCAAGGTTCCCGCCTCGGAACTGGCGCTCGCGCTGCGCGGCTTGCCGGCGCCGACCGATCCCAACGTGCTGGTCGGGATCAGCACCAGCGACGACGCCGGCGTGTACCGGCTCACCGACGAGCTGGCGATCGTGCAGACCGTCGACTTCTTCACGCCGATCGTCGACGACCCGTACGACTTCGGGCGCATCGCCGCCGCGAACGCGATCAGCGACATCTACGCGATGGGCGGAACGCCGGTGAGCGCGCTCAACATCGTCGCGTTTCCGGTCGCCTCGCTGGGGATCGAGGTCCTCGCGGCGATCTTGGCCGGCGGGGCCGCGGTCGCGAGCGAGGCCCGCGTCTCGATCCTGGGCGGACACACGATCAAATCGGACGAGCCGAAATACGGCATGGCCGTCACCGGAACCATCCATCCGCAACGGATCGTTACGAACGGCGAGGCCCGTCCCGGCGACCTGCTGCTGCTCACCAAACCCGTTGGGACGGGAATCCTCACCACCGCGCACAAGCGCGATCTGATCGACGACCGCGGCCTCGCCGCGGCGATCGCGTCGATGGCGCGGCTCAACGACCGGGCGTCGGCGGCGATGCTCGCGCGCGGCGCGCACAGTGCGACCGACGTCACCGGGTACGGTGTCGTCGGACACGCCGGCGAGATGGCGCGCGCATCGGGCGTCGCGCTGGCGATCGACGCGCACGCGGTTCCGCTGTTCGACGGCGTCCTCGAGCTGATCGCCCGCGACGTGATCCCGGGCGGAACGCTCGCGAACCTGGGCGACCACAAACCGTTCGTGCACTACGCCGACGGCGTTGAAACCGCACGGCGCGTCGTGCTCTCGGACGCGCAGACCTCAGGCGGCCTGCTGATCGCGATCCCGCGCTACGGCGCGGAGCGGATGCTGGCCGACCTGCGCGATCTCGGCACCGTGGCGATCGTCGGCGAGGTGCTCGACGGCCCGAGCGGGACGATCTTCGTGCGGTGATGCGCTACGACGCGATCGTGCTCGGTCTGGGCGGGATGGGGAGCGCCGTCGCCGCCCACGCCGCGCAGCGCGGGATGCGCGTGCTCGGGCTCGAGCGCTTCGGCCCCACCCACGCGCACGGCTCCTCGCACGGGCGCACGCGGATCATCCGCCAGGCCTATTTCGAGTCGCCCGATTACGTGCCGCTGCTGCGCCGCGCGTACGCGCTGTGGGACGCGCTCGCGGCGCGCACGGGAACCGTGCTGCGCGCGCAGACCGGCGGGCTGTTCGTCGGACGTCCCGAGACGCCGGTCGTCGCGGGGACGCTCGCGAGCGCGCTGCACTGGCAGCTCGCACATGAAGTCTTCGATGCAGCGGAGCTGCGGCGGCGCTATCCGATGGTCACGCCGCACGACGACGAGATCGGCGTCTACGAAGCGGTCGCCGGCGCGCTCTTTCCGGAGGCCGGCGTCCAGGCCCACCAGAGCGTCGCCGCGGAGGCCGGCGCCGAGCTGCGGTTCGGCATCACGGTGACGGACTGGTCGGCCGACGAGTCCAGCGTCTCCGTCATGCTCCGCGACGGTACGACGATCGAAGGTGAACGGCTGGCGATCTGCGCGGGACCGTGGTTCGCGCGCGTCGCGCCGGAGCTCGCGATCCCGCTGCGCATCGAGCGCAACGTGCAGTTCTGGTTCGCGCCGCTCGACCGGGACGCGGTCTCGCCGGAACGCTTGCCGATCTGGTGCGTGCAGCGCGAGGGCGTGCGGATGCTGTACGGGTTTCCCGACTTCGGCGAGGGCGCGAAGGCCGCGCATCACGGGAGCGGCGTCGACGCGGATCCCGACGCGCTCGACCGCGCGGTCGGCGAGGATGAGATCGCGGCAGTGCGCGAGCAGCTGGCGGCGTTCGTGCCGCCCGCCGCGGGGCCGTTCCTGCGCGCAGTGCCGTGCATGTACTCGAACACGCCCGACGAGCACTTCGTGATCGGCATGCATCCCGCGCACGCACGCGTCGCGGTCGCCGGCGGATTCTCCGGGCACGGCTACAAGTTCGCGCCGGTCGTCGGCGAGATCGTCGCCGCGCTGCTCGCCGGCGACGACCCGGGCTTCAGCCTGGAGCTGTTCTCACCGTCGCGCCCTTCGACGAGCTCAGGATGACACGCTGCGGTATCATCATGAGTGCGACGCCGATGACGATGATCGCGCCGGCGAGCGCTTCGAGCGGCGTGAAGTGCTCGTGGAACAGCAGCATCCCGAGGATCACGGCGACGACGGGATTGACGTAGGCGTAGGTCGAGGCGAGCGCGGTGCTCGCGGACTGCATCGTGTAGAGAAACGCGCTGTACGCGATCAGGCTGCCGAAGAAGACCAGGTACGCGAAGCCCGCCCACGACGCGGGCGCAACCCCGCGCAGGTCGAGGGTCTGCCATTGCCCGAACAGCGCGGCCTCGAGCGCGAGCAGTACGCCGCCGATCAGCATTTGCAGCGCGGTCGCGAGCACGAGGCTCCCAACCTTGGGAGCGCGGCGCTGGTAGATCGAGCCGAACGACCACGCGATGCTCGCCACCAGCGTGACGAGCGCGGGCCACAGCGGCAACCCGCTCGTCGCCTTCGGCTGCAGCAGCAGCGCGAGCCCGGCGAAGCCGAGCAGCATCCCGGCGACCGCGAGCCGCGCCGGCCGCTCGCGGCCCCAGGCGAACGCGATCAGCGCCATCCAGATCGGCGAGAGCGAGAGCAGCAGCGAGTTGATCCCGGTCGGTAGATACTGCACGGTCCAGGCGGTCATACCGTTGCCGAGCAGCAGCAGGCTGGTGCCGGTGATCGCGGCGCGCACGAGGTCGTCGCGGCCGACGCGCGCTTTGCCGCGGATCGCGCAGATCGCGTACAGGATCGCGCCCGCGATGAGAAAGCGCATCGAGGCCATCGCGAACGGCGGGATCCCGGTGACCGCCAGCCGCATCGCCGCGAAGGTCGAGCCCCACAAGATCCAGACCGCACCGACCGCGAGCAGGACGCGCGAGTCGAGCCGCGCGGCGGTAGGCCGGTCCGGCGCGACCCCGATCCCGGGCGCGCTCGCTTCGACCGTCCGTTCCATCGTCCCGCGGGCCACTTCTGTACGAACACGGCCCGCGGACGGCGGTTGCATCCTTGCCGCCGCTCGATCGCGCGTGAATCGACGGCTGCCATGCATCTCGCTACCGTCCGCTACGGCTCGCTGCGGATTCCCTTTTCGGCGCAGCGCGCCGTCGACGAGGCGTTCGCGTACCTCGCGCGCGATTCGGCGGCGCGCTCGCTCATCGAGCGGATCGAGCGCAGCAGCATCCCGCACCGCATCGCCATCGACCACCGCCACGACGATTCATACCGGCCGTGGTCGCACACGATCCGCTGGGACCCGACTAGCGCGCTGCGGACGACGGCCGGCGGGCGCCAGTCGCCCGCGCTCGGGCTCGCCCACGAGCTGGACCATGCGGCGGAGGCCGAGCGCACGTACGACCGGCTGCAATCGATCGAGCTGCCGGCCTACGGCACCGCCGAAGAGTACCGCGTCATCGCCGGCTCGGAACGCCACGCGGCGCAGACGCTGCACGAGGCGAGCCGCCGCGACCACGACGGCATCGCCTATCGGGTCGCGGGGCCCACCGACCGCTAGCGGCCGCGCTTCGGGTTGGTCGTGCCCGTGCCGTTGCGCGTGGTGCGCGCGGTGCGCTGCGCCGGTCCGCGCTTCTTGCTGGGCCGGAGCGCGACGACGTTGTTCGTGCGCCGCGTGCTCGGCGGTGCGTCCGCCGCGCCGAGCAGCACCGGCGTGATCACCCGCTTGCCGAGCGCGTTCGCGAACACTTCGCTCAGCTCGTCGACGAACGCGAAGTGCATCGCGTCGCGGACTTCCTTCGGCACGTCGTCGAGATCGATCTCGTTGCGCCGCGGCAGCAGCACCTTCTTGATCCCGGCCCGCTTCGCGCCGAGGACCTTCTCCTTGACGCCGCCGATCGGAAGCACCTGACCGGTCAGCGTGATCTCGCCGGTCATCGCCAGCTCCGGATCGACCTTGAGGCCGGTCAGCAGCGAGGCGATCGAGGTCGCCAGCGAGACGCCCGCCGAGGGTCCGTCCTTCGGGATCGCACCGGCCGGGATGTGGATGTGCAGGTCGTGCTTCGCGAACCAGTCGTCCGCGAGCCCCAGCTCCGAGCCGCGCGAGCGCAGGAACGAGATCGCCGCGGTCGCCGACTCCTTCATCACGTCACCGAGCTGGCCGGTCAGCGTGAACTTGCCGGTCCCCGGCATCGCGGTCGTCTCGATGAACAGGATGTCGCCGCCGACCGGCGTGTACGCGAGGCCGGTCGCGACGCCGACCGAGGCCGTACGCCGCTTCACCTCATTGTAGAAGCGCGGCTTCGAGAGGAAGTCGACCAAGTTCTCCGGCTTGATGCGCAGCTTGTACTTCGCATCCTCCGCGACCTTACGCGCGACCTTGCGGAACGTCGTGCCGATCTCGCGCTCGAGGTTGCGGACGCCGGCCTCGCGCGTGTAGTCGACGATGATCTGCTTGAGCGCGGTGTCGGTGATCGCGACCTGTGCTTCCTTGAGCCCGTTCGCCTTCTTCTGCTTCGGGACGAGGTAGCGCTTTGCGATCTGCAGCTTCTCCAGCTCGGTGTAGCCTGAGAGGTTGATGATCTCCATGCGGTCGCGCAGCGCGCCGCTGACCGAGTCGAGCGTGTTCGCCGTGCAGATGAACAGCACGCGCGAGAGATCGAGCGGCAGGTCGAGGTAGTGATCGCGGAACGTGTTGTTCTGCTCCGGATCGAGCACCTCGAGCAGCGCGCTCTGCGGGTCGCCGCGGAAATCGCCGCCGACCTTGTCGATCTCGTCGATCATCATCACCGGGTTGTTGGTCCCGGCATCGCGCAGCGCGCGCACGATCGTCCCCGGCATCGCGCCGATGTAGGTGCGGCGGTGGCCGCGGATCTCGGCTTCGTCGCGCACGCCGCCGACCGAGAGGCGCACGAACTTGCGGCCCATCGCCTTGGCGATCGACTGCCCGAGCGAGGTCTTGCCGACGCCCGGCGGTCCGACGAAGCACAGGATCGGGCCGGTCAGCTTGTTCTTGAGCTTGCCGACGGCGAGGTACTCGACGATGCGGTCCTTGATCTTCTCCAGATCGTAGTGGTCCTCGTCGAGGATCTCGCGCGCCCGCGAGATGTCGATCTGATCGGAGGTCGAGATGCTCCACGGCAGCTGCGCGAGCCAGTCGAGATACGTGCGGATCACGCTGTACTCGGGGCTCGCCGTCGGCACTTTCGAGAGCCGGTCCAGCTCGCGGTCGGCCGCCTTCTTGACGTCCTCGGGCATGTTCGCTTCGTCGATCTTCTTGCGCAGCTCGTTCGCTTCGGCTTGCTGCGGATCGGCCTCGCCGAGCTCTTCCTGAATCGCGCGCAGCTGCTGGCGCAGGTAGAACTCGCGCTGGTTTTTCTCCATCTCGCGCTGGATGTCGGCCTGGATCTTGTGGCCGAGCTCCACCACCTCGAGCTCTTTGGTGATGAGCATCGTGAGCTTGCGCAGCCGCTTGGCGCTGTCGCGCTCTTCGAGGATCGCCTGGCGGTCGGCCGTCTCGAGCCGCATCGTCGAGGCGACGAAGTACGAGAGCAGGTTGGGATCAGAGATGTTGTTGACCTCCATCTCCATCTCACGCGGCGCCTGCGGCAGATAGCCGAGCAGCTTCTGGAACAGCGAGCCCAAGTTGCGCTGCATCGCGACCAGCTGATCGCCTTCGCGCGTGATGTCGGGCAGCTCGGTGAACGTCGCCGCGAGATACGGCTCGGTCGCGACGAACTGATCGATGCGGAACACGGGGCCGCCGGCGACGATGCAGCGCAGCGTGCCGTCGGGGACCTTCAGCATTTTCTGGATCGTGCCGATCGTGCCGACGCGGCGCAGATCGTCCGGACCCGGGTCCTCGGTCTCTTTGTCCTTGAGCGCGACGAGACCGATCTGCTTGCCTTCGCGCAGCGCCTCTTCGACCAGTTGGATGCCGGGCCGTTTCACGACCGCGAGCGGAATCACGGTGTTGGGGAACAGTACCGCGTCCTGCAGCGGCAGGATGCCGATGATCTCGGGCGCCTTGTCGGGTTTCGCCATTAGGTTGGGATCCTTATGACCGTCATGCGGATCTCGGTCCGGACGATCGGGAATTTCTTGGATTGCGCGAGGGGAAGGCGGATCGCCAGAATACCGTCGCGGTAGATCGCCGTCGCGCCGTCTTCGCGGACGGGCGCCGGCAGCGGAATCTGCTTGAGGAACTCGCCGTACTGGATTTCCTTGCGGAGCAGCGAGGCGTGGCGGGTGAGGTCGCGCAGCGCACGCGATCCCGCGATCGTCAAATACGCATCGCCGATCGAGACGTGCAGCGAGTCGGCGTCCGCGCCGGCGAGCTCGACGTGCACGACGATCGTACCGTCGGCTTCGTCGATGTGGACGTCCGCGTTCGGTTCGAAGCGGCCGTGCCCGCCGCGCGGCCCGAACAGACGCTCGAACTCCAACATCTCGTCGTGGTTACGCACGCGCGAGCTTCCTTTCCATTAGCACTCTTCGGAACACTCTGCTAGGCGGCGGAGTTGCCGTCGACTCACCATACCCCGCAGCCCGAATCCACACCGTCCACAAGGGCGTGTGTAAAGTAATCGCGCCTTAATGTAAGCGACCGCACGGGAGCCCGCACCGGTGACGGGGACCGGCTTGGGGACGACGAAAGCGTTCCGCCACCCAGCCAACCGCGCGCTTACGGCACCGCACCGATGGACACGACGCTTCCCTCCCCCGCCCCGCTCCGGACCGACCTCGTCCGCACCGCGCTCGTCGACCGCGTCCGCGCCGCGCGCCCGGCGATCCTCTCGCTGGTCGCCCCAGCCGGGTTCGGCAAATCGACGCTCGCCCGGCAGCTGCTGGACGGCACCGCGTTCGCGATCTGTGACTGCCGCGGGGTCGGCTCCGACGGCGACCTGGCCCGCCGCGTCGTGCCGGCGCTCGCGGACGAGGACCCCGAGCGCAGCGGCAGCCTCTCCCAGAGCGAGACGATGCTCGGCGACGGTCACACCTCGGCCGCCGAGCGGGTCGAGGTCGCGCTGGCCGCCTGGCGGGTGCGGCCGCGCCGCCCTTCCCCGTTCATCTTCGAAAACGCCGAGGACGCGATCGCCGATCCGGGCGCCCGCGACTTCCTCGCCAAGCTGCTCGCCGCCCGGCCTGACGGGCGCACGATCGTGATCTGCTCGCGGGAGTCCCTGCGCATGCACCTCTCGCGCTTTGCGGCGCCGCACCAGATCCTCGGCCTGCGCGCAGCCGACCTGGCCTTTACGCGCGACGAGATCGCGGCGATCTTCGGCCAAGCCGGTGCCAGCGCCGAGGCGGTCGAGCGCGTCGCGGTGATCTCCGGCGGCTGGCCGATCGCGGTGCTGCTGCTCGCGCGCTTCGCGCAGGAACGCCGTCTCGACGCGCTGCTCGACAAGCTCGACGACGTCGCGTACGAGGAGCTGCACGAGTACCTCGCCGAGCAGGTCCTCGGCGACGCACCGGCCGCGGTGATCGACGGGATCCTCGCCTGCGCGGCGATTCCGAACCCGACCGAACGCGACGTGCGGCTGGCGCTCGGGCCGAGCGGTGCGTTCGCGGCGTTCGACGCCTTCACCAAGAGCTCGCCGTTCATCACTCGCGGCGACGATGCGTACGCGGTCCACCCGCTGGTCGCGACGACGTTCCTCGAGCGGTACCCGGCGCGCGTCGACGCGCTGCTCGCGCCGGCGGCGGCGGCGTACGAAAAAGGCGACGAGTTCCAGCGCGCCGCGGAGATCCACCTCGCGCGCGGCGACCAGCGCGCTGCCGCCGCCGCACTGGAACGGATCGAGATCATGGACGCCGATCTGCCGCCGCCGATCGCGTACGCGCGCGTGCTGGCCTCGCTCGACCGTGCGGTGGTGCTGCGCTGTCCGCGCCTGTGGTCGGTCACCGCCCTGCTGCGCACGTTCACCGTCGATTCGCGGCTGCTGCTCGACGAGGTCGAGTCGATCTGGTCGCAGCTTCCTGCCGACGCGCCGCCGGTGCTGCGCATCTACCTGTACGTCTTCCGCGTGCTGATGCTGAGCTACGTCGGCGAGTTCGAAACCGCGCTCCGGCTGGTCGACGAGTTCCGCGCGCAGATCGCGGCACCCGAGATCCCGCAGACGCGCATCCACGGCTGGCTGCTGTTCCTGCGGTCGCTGATGACCGCACGGCTCGGGCGCACCCAGGAGGCCGAGCGCGATCTCGAAGCGGCGTGGCCGCTGGTGAGCGAGACCAGCTTCCTGGCCGGCGGCGTGCTGGTCACGCTCGGCGCCGACATCGCGCGCGTGCGCGGCGACCGCGCCACCGAACGCGAACGCCTCGACCGCGCGATCGAGATCGGCCGCAAGACGGGGTTCAGCAACTTCATCGCGTTCTACGAGTGCGAGGCGACGTTCGGCGCCTGGCTCGCCGGCGATGAAGCGGACTTTCTGCAGCATGCCTACGCCCTCGAAGCGGAGGTCGAAGGCGCGCGCGGCTTCGCGTTCTTCTCGGCGAGCGCGCGCGGCCACGCGGCGCGGCCGCAGCCGGTCGATCAGCCGAAGTGGGTCGCCGCCGGCAACCTCATCCTCGCCGCGGCCGCGCCCGACGACGGGACCGCGCTGCGCTACGCCGATACGGCGCGCGAAGCGGCCGCGACCAGCCGCTCACCGTTCTACCTGGTGCTCACCGCGCTCGCCGTCGCCGAGCTGAACCCGGCGCGCCGGCGCGCGCTGCGCGCCGAAGCCGCGACGACCGCGCGCCGCATCGACGCCGTCGAGCTGCACGAGGCGGTCGACGCGCTCGCGCGCGGCGAGCACGGCGGTTTTCTCGAGGCGTTCGCGCGCCGGTTCCGGCGGCGCGGGGGCGCCGAGACGCAGCGCGGCGGACTGACCGTCGAGCTGGTCACCGGACGCGTGCTGCGCGACGGGGCGCCGGTAACGCTCGCCGAGCGCGAGCACGCCCTGCTCGCCGCGATCGCGATGCGCGCCGAACCGCTTTCGCGCGACCGGCTGACCGATCTGCTGTGGCCCGATCTGCCCGACAGCGCGGCGCGCAACGCCTTCCACGTCTGCCTGCACCGCCTCAAGGCGCGGCTCGGCGACGACCAGGTCGTGATCCGCACGCGCGAGGGGTATCGGCTCGGCAACGAGGTGCGGGTCGACCTGTGGGAGATCGACCGTGCGCTGGGCGCGCTTCGCACCGACGAGCCCGACGCGCGCCGGATCGCCGGGCTGCGCGCGCTCTACGAACGGCTGCGACCGTCGCGTCCGCCGAAGTTCGAGGCGTGGGAATGGTTCGAGCCGACGGAGCGTCATCTGCGCGAGATGCGGTGCGATGTCGCGCAAGCGCTGGCGAAGCACGCGCTCGACGAAGGCCGCACGCAGGACGCGCTCGTGCTCTGTCACGAGATGATCGCCTACGACCCGTGCGACGAACCCGCGCGCGAGATCGCGATCCGCGCCTACCTCGAGAGCGGTGACCGCGCGGCGGCGCTGCGCCATTTCCGCCAGTACCGCGACGTGCTGCACGCCGAGTTGCAGTGCGAACCGTCCGCGTCGCTCGCCACCCTGGTCGGCGCGGGAACCTAGGGAGGCCCTAGCTACACGCCGGCGAGCACCGCGCGGTCGATGCGCTTTCCGCCGAGCACGATGAGCGCGGGTGCCTTTTCGAGCAGTCCGGCGTTCGTGCTCGGATCGCCGTTGAATGCGACGACGTCGGCGAGCATCCCGGGCGCGAGCCGGCCGCGATCCTTGGTACCGATCAGGTCGGCGGCATACGCGGTCGCGGAGCGCATCAAGTCGAGCGGACGCATCCCCATCGACTGCAGCAGCGCGAAGTCTTTCGCGTTCTCTCGGTGCGGGAAGACGCCGGCGTCGGTGCCGTAGACGATCTTCGCGCCTGCCGCCAGCGCGCGCTGCATCCCTTGATTGCGCAGCAGCGCGGCTTGGTGCGCCTTCTCGAGGCCGGGCGCTTCGATGCGGTTCGGGTTGCCGGGCTGCAGGATCGAGTCGAGCGCCCAGATCGTCGGCACGAGTGCGGTACCGCGCTCACGCATCGCGTGCAGCGTTGCGTCGCCGACGCCGGTGCCGTGCTCGACCGAATGGACGCCGCCGTCGACCGCGACGCGGATCCCCTTGTCGCCGTGCGCGTGCGCCGCGACGACCAGGCCGAACTTCGCCGCCTCGTCGACGATCGCTTGGATCTCGTCGAGGTTCAACTGCGGGACGTCGAACGCGTCACCGTATGAGAGCACGCCGCCGGTCGCGGTGATCTTGATCAGGTCAACGTGCCGCTTGACGTGCTCGCGCACCCGCTGGCGGAACGCGTACGGGCCGAAGGCGACGCCGGATTCGATCTCGCTGTCGACGTGCACGTACGACGGCAGGTCGTTGGCGTCGCCGTGGCCGCCGGTGATCGAGAGGGCCGGTCCGGCGGCGAGCATGCGCGGACCGGCGATCCGGCCGGCCGCGATCACGTTGCGCATCGCGAGGTCGATCCCGTTGCCGCCGCCGACGTCGCGGATCGTCGTGAAGCCGTTTGCCAGCATCGACTGCGCGTTGGCGATCGAGAGCAGCGTCGCTTCGGCGACCGAGTCCGCGCTCTTCCCGGGCCGCGCGAGATACGACGAGACGACCGTCGACCCGGCGACGTGTGTGTGCGCGTCGATCAGACCGGGCATCAGCGTTGCGTCGCCGAGGTCGATCGACTTCGCGTCGCTGCCGGCGTCACCGGCGTTGAACGAGACGATGCGCTCGCCGCGCAGCACGAGGACCCCCGGCGTGCGCATCGCCGTTCCGTCGAACAGCCGCGCGGCGCGCAGCACGATGACGCCGTCAGCGGCGCGCGCACGGTGCGGCCAGAGCGCGGCGGCGAACGCCGCGCCGGCGCCGGCCAGGAAGCTGCGACGGTCGAGCAGTGCGGCGGCGCGCGCGAAGACCACCGGATCGAACCGTCCGTGCGGGCAGCGGCAAAGCATCGTTTTAGTCCACCTCTCGAGCGTTCAGATCGACCAGGGCCCCGTTCACGCCGCTGCCGCGGTCGCTGGCGAGGAAGGCCAGCGCGTCGGCGACTTCCTGCGGCTGCGCCGCCGCGGCGAAACCCTCGGCGTCGAGATAGCCGCGCGCGGCGTCGGTCGCGACCCCGCCGAGCACGAGCGCGTTGGCGACGATCCCGTCGGCCTTGTGCTCGCGCGCGATCGCCTGCATCAGCACGTTCACGCCTGCCTTCGCGACGCCGAACAGACCGCGGCCGGGCGCCGGCGCCTTCGATGAGCCCGCCGTGACGACGACGATCCGACCACGCGAACGCGCACCTTCGCGGTACGGCTGGGCGAGCATCGCGCGCAGCGCCGGAATGGCGAGGTTGTACGCCGTCTCGGTGAAGGCCGAGAGGTTCGCGCGCAGATCGGCGAGCGTCGAGTCGGCGAGCACGACGACGCGCCCCTCGCCGGCGAGGCTGATCGCGGCGTCGATGCGGCCGAAGCGTTCGACGCACGCGGCGACCGCCATCGCGGCCGCTCCCGGGTCGCTCAGGTCGGCTGCGAACGGGATCGCCGCCCCGCGTTCGGCGGGCGCGAGGATCCCGTCGATCGTCGCCTGCGCGCGCTCGAGCGCGCGCGAGAGCACGACGACGCGCGCGCCTTCGCGGACCAACGTCGCCAGCGTCGCGCCGCCGACGCGGCCGGTCGCGCCGGCGAGAACGATCGCGTCGCCCGCGAGCAGCATCGGCGCGTTACCGGTCGTTGAAGTCGACGGCGAGCAGATACGTCGAGGCGACCGGGCGGCAATTGCGCAGCGCGGTGTGGAACGTCGAGCGGCGCGCCACCGAGACGGCGGACGCGCTCAGCAGGACGGACGGGCTCGAGACGATGCGGGTCGACACGATCTTGGAATCGGCGTCGAGCGAGACCAGTACCTGCACGGTCCCGCTCTCCGCCCCCGGCCACGGCACGTCGGGGTCACCCGCCGTCAGCGCCACCGCGGGCAGGTCGGCGACGACGCAGACCGCGGGGCTGCCCGGGTAGCCGTACTCCGAGCGGCAGGTCCACGCGCCGTTCAGTTCCGCGAGGCGGACCGCCGCCGGCCAGATCATCGTGGCGCCGCCCGGAAGCACGTCGCAGCGTGATCGTTCACGACCCCGACGGCCTGCAGGAACGCGTAGACGATCGTCGAGCCGACGAAGCCGAACCCGCGCTTGCGCAGATCATCGCTGAGCGCGTCGGAGAGCGTCGTCGTGGCCGGGGGCGCCGCGCCCGCGCGCGGCCGTTTCACGATCGGCGCGCCGCCCGAGAACGCCCACAGATACGCGGCGAACGACCCGTGCTCGTGCTGCAGATCGAGAAACGCCTGCGCGTTGCGGATCGACCACGCGACCTTCGCCTTGTTGCGAATGATGCCGACGTCGGCGAGCAGCCGCGCGACGTCGCGTTCGCCGAAGCGCGCGACCGCTTCCGGATCGAAGCCGCGGTACGCGTGACGATAGCCTTCGCGGCGGCGCAGGATCGTCGACCACGACAGCCCGGCCTGCGCGCCTTCGAGGATGAGAAACTCGAACAGCAACCGGTCGTCGTGCACCGGCACGCCCCACTCGTCATCGTGGTACGCGATCATCGCCGGATCGCTGCCGGCCCACGCGCAGCGCACCGGTTCGGCGCTCATCGCGGCGGCGGGCCGGCGCGCGCGTACGCGCGCTCGTCGTCGAGCAGCGCGCGCGCCAGCGGCAGGATCGCTTCGGCTTGCCAGACGCCTTGCAGCACCGCGCGGTCGCCGTTCGCGTTGACCAGTTCCCAGCTCGGCCGTTCGCTGCAGCCGATCGCTGCGAGCCGCGCGTTGGCGGCATGGAGCTGCGAGGTGATCTTCTCGCCGCGCATCGCGTCGCGCAGCGCGCCGTCCTCGACGCCGGTGAACTTCGCGACGGCGCGGACCGCTTCGCCCTCGCGACCGAGCATCAGGCCGTCGACCATCGCGGCGCGCGAGACGCGGCGCCCGAGCACGATCGGGTTCGCGCCGAAGGAGACGCCCGCGGCGACCGCCGCGTTCGCGTGCCAGGTCGTCGTCTCGACGCCTTCGCACCAGCCGGGGTCGAGCTCGCGCCCGTACGCGAGCGTCCCGCGCGTGTAAAACCACGCCTCGGCTTCGTGCGTGAACCCGACCGGTGCGCCGTCGCCGACCGGCGCCAGCACGATCTCGAGTTCCACGTCGCCGGCCAGCGTCGCGCGCAACGCATCGAGCGCCGGCTGGGCCGCCAGACACCAATGCGAGAGCACGTCGACGAACGCGGTGACCTTCATCCCGCCGCCTTCGACGCCCCGGGGCGGTGAACCGTTAGGGCGTCGTCGGCGCGGCGACGCGCTCGGACCGGCGCTGCACCAGGTGGCCGGCGTCCAAGAACAGCGGCGACGAGATCAGAAAGTCCGCCGACGCGCGGTTGCACGCGATCGGCACGTTGTAGAGCACGGCCAGGCGCAGCAGCGCCTTCACGTCGACGTCGTGCGGCTGCGAGGTGAGCGGATCCCAGAAGAACACGATGAGATCGAGCTTCGCGTCGACCAGCATCGCGCCGACCTGCGCGTCGCCGCCCAGCGGGCCCGACAGCAGCAGATCGACCGGCAAGCCGGTTGCACCGGCGACCATCGCGCCGGTCGTCCCGGTCGCGACGAGCTCGCAGCGCGAAAGCGTCCCGCGGTTGAACGTCGCCCATTCGGTGAGATCGTGCTTCCGACCGTCGTGCGCGATGAGCGCAACACGCGGCGCCGAACCACGCCGCACCATCGTACGCTCCATGCTCTCTTCAACGAACGCAGCCGCGCCCGCGTTGCGCGCGCACATTTGTTTCACGAGCGCCGGCTCGCCGCCGCAATGAATATGCGCTGTTGGCGAAACTGATGATGGTTCGTCTCGTTCGTGAGACGATCGGCGGATGCAATGACGTCGGCAGGCGTGGTTTCATGACGCCACGATGTTTACTGAACTCGATACCCATGGTCTGAGCGCCGAGGATGCCGCACTCAAACCGCGTGTGATCGGCGCGATCGCGACAATTGTCGCACTGTGCGCGCTGCTCGCGTTCGTACCGAAACACGATCCGACAAAAGTCGTCAGCGCGACGCCGTGCTCGATCCTCTCCGAAGCCGAGATCAGCGCGGAGCTCGGCGCGCCGATGGTGCTCATGCCGACGAGCGGTGCCGTCTGCCGCTACGTCTCGACCGGAACCGGGACGCCGACGCTGTTCGTCGTCGCGCGGCACGCCGCAGCGATACCGCCGCCGATCGCGCTGGACGGAATACCGGTGTGCGGAATCGGCGACGCCGCCGTCGGCTCAGCGAAAGGTCTCTACGTGCGCTACGGCGCGCGCTCGTACACGTTCATCATCGTCGCGCAAACAGCGGACGGAAATCGCACGCTCGCGGACGAGGTGCGACTGGCGAAGCTCGCCAACCGCCCCCTGCTCGCACAAAACCACTAGCGAACGTCAAGCGTAAAGGTCGCGAGCGGAAAACGCACGCACCTGCGGCGCAGCCTTGGTGACGGCTGCCGAGACACCGCCGCGGCCGATCATGAGCCACGGGATCGAGTCGTCGTGTCCGAGGGCCGCGACGTGTGCCGCCAGGTTTTTGTAGACCTCGCGATCCAACGGCGCGGCTCGCCACTTCACCGTGCCGACGAAGGTGGGAGCCTTCGGCCCGACGCCGACAATGTCGATCTCGTGCTTGCCGTCGGTCGACCACCACGAACCGACGTCGATGCCGTCGAGCTGTCCACTCGTCATCAGTCCCGCGACGAAGCCACGCGCTACATCTTCGAAGACGCCACCCATGTGGCCGTCAAAGTCGCGCAAGATCAACTGATCTACGACGCGCTCACCGAAGCCCCGATCGATCGACGCGCGGTTCCGCTCGATGAACCGAAACCAGAAGCGAAAGTATGGATCGGTCACGGCGAAGAAGCCGCGCCGCGATCCGGGGCCTTCCGTGATCGGGACACGCTTCGTGACAAGCTTCAAGTCTTCCAGCACCTGGAGCACGCGTTCGTTCGTGATCTTTGCTTTCTGAAGGATCTCATTGCGCCGTGTGTCGCCGTTCGCGATCGCGCTGAGCGCCCGATACGATGCGGTGGAGTCGCCGAGATCCGTGTGCAAGACGAGCCGTGCCGAGTCGACGAGGATGCCTGCCGGATCACCGAACAGCTCCACGAGGTTGTCGCGCACGGAGATGCCCGCGCGCCATTCCTTGAGGTAGAGCGGCGTGCCGCCCAACACTCCGTATACGCGAAGCTTGTCGGCCGGTTCGAGCTCGGGGACGAACTCCGCGGCCTCGCGATATGTGAGCGGGCCGAGTGCGATCTTCTTCGTGAAACGCTGATGGAGCGGTGCGGACCCTGTGTCCAAGTTCGTCATGAACGTTTGCGCGGATCCGCAGAGGACGAGCGCTATCCGTGACGTGCGACCGCGCTGATCCCACCAGCGCTGAATGACCGACGCGAGCCCCGGCGTCGAGTCGCACAGGTACGGAAACTCGTCGAGGATGACGGCGAGCGGTTCGCCGTCGTGCCGATCGACATACTCGAGCGCCGCCTCCCAGTCCGGAAAGCTGTAGCCGTTCGGGAGCCCGCCCAGCACATCGGCGGCTACTCGCGTGAACGCCGCGAGCTCTTGGGCTTCGGTTTGGCGGGTCGCCTGGTAGAAAACCGTTCGGCGGCCCTCGGAGAACTGCTGAAGCAAGAACGTCTTGCCCACGCGACGCCGGCCGTAGAGCAAGACGAGCTGCCCTGAGGCTGACTCGTAGGCAGCGGTGAGGGTGGCGAGTTCGGCAGATCGTCCGACGAAGGCGGGTGCAGACATGCTGTCCTCCAAGCATACTGTCTTTTTGACAGTATGTCTACAAGACAGCATCGACCGCCGGGAGGCAAGCAGGCGCCGTGTGGCTCAGAGTTGACCCACGGTGCCGCTCGCACGGTAGGTCGAGGTGTGCTAGCATCCTCGCACGATGAGCGAGCTGAATATCGAGTCCGACGTGCGCGCGCTGTTCGACCGGGTCGAGGATGCGTGGGGGACGGCCGACCTGAAGCGCTACGGCTCGTATTTTCTCGACGACGCCGGCTACGTGAACCGCAGCGGCCAGCTCCTCGACGGTCGTGCGGCGATCGAAGGCGGGACGGCCGTGGGCTTTGCCCGAGCCTTCGCGGGAACGACGATGCGCATTACGCCGCTCCGCGTCCGGCGGCTGTGCGATACGCACGCGCTCGCGCATGTGAGCGTGAAGACCGCGGCCGCCGGCGGTGACGGCGTCGAGGCGATCGCGACAACGCTGCTGCAACGCACGGACGACGGCTGGTGCTTCGCCGCCGTCCACATGTCGCAGCTGCCGTAGTTCAGGCCGTCGCGGCCGTCGCAGGGTAGCGCGCTCGCGCCTTGAGGCGGGCCTTCGCGGCTTCGGTCTCGCGATCGCGCGGCGGACCGTTCGTGACGAGCGAGCCGAGCAGGTGGTGCGCGGCGTGGGTGACCTCGTCGACCGCACGAGCGAACGCAACCTCGTTCGCTTTCGAGGGGCGCGTGAACCCGCTCAGCTTTCGCACGAACTGCAGCGCCGACGCGCGGATCTCGTCGTCGGTCGCCGGCGGTGCGAAGTTGTGCAAGGTCTTGATGCTGCGGCACATGCGAAGAGCTTTCGTGCAGGCCGCGACTCCGGCCCTTCGACAACGACAACGGCCCCGGGATTGCTCCCGGGGCCGTTTGCATGTCAGCTGGCTCGTCCTTCGACAAGCTCAGGATGACATTACATCATGTCGTAGCCGCCCATGCCGCCGCCGCCGCCCATACCGCCGCCGCCGTCCTTCTTGGGTTCCGGCTTGTCGGCGATGAGGGTTTCGGTGGTGAGGATCAGCGCGCCGATCGAGGCTGCGTTTTGCAGCGCCGAGCGCGTGACCTTGAACGGCTCCACGATGCCGGCCGCGACCATGTCGACCAGGTCGCCGGTCATGGCGTCGAAGCCCTGACCCCGCTTGGCCGTCTTGACACGGTTCACTTCGACGCTGCCCTCGAAGCCGGCGTTCTCCGCGATCTGGCGGAGCGGCTCTTCGAGCGAGCGGCGGATGATGTCGACGCCGATCTTCTCATCGGGGTTGGCCGTGTCTTTGGCGAGCTGTTCGATGGCCTTGATCGCGTGCACCAGCGAGCTGCCGCCGCCCGGGATCATGCCTTCTTGCACCGCCGCGCGGGTCGCGCTCAGCGCGTCCTCGATGCGATGCTTTTTCTCTTTGAGCTCGGTCTCGGTGGCCGCGCCGACCTGGATCACGGCGACGCCGCCGCTGAGCTTGGCCAGACGCTCCTGGAGCTTCTCGCGATCGAAATCGCTGTCGGTCTCCTCGATCTGCCGCTTGATCATCTCGATGCGGCCCTTGATCGCGTCCTGCTTGCCCTTGCCGTCGACGATCGTCGTCTCTTCCTTGGTGACCTTGACGGTCTTGGCGGAGCCGAGCAGATCCGGCGTGACCTTGTCGAGCTTGAGCCCGAGCTCTTCGCTCACGACCGTCGCGCCCGTGAGGGTGGCGATGTCCTTGAGCATCTCTTTGCGGCGGTCACCGAAGCCCGGCGCCTTGACGGCGACGGTGGTGAACGTTCCGCGCAGCTTGTTCACGACCAGGGTCGCGAGCGCTTCACCTTCGACGTCTTCGGCGATGATGAGCAGCGGCTTCTGAACCTGGACGATCTTCTCGAGCAGCGGCAGGATGTCGGCGATCGCGCCGATCTTGCGCTCGGTCACGAGGATGAACGGATCGGTCAGCTCGGCTTCCATGCGCTCGGAGTCGGTGACCATGTACGGCGAGATGTAGCCCTTGTCGAACATCATCCCGTCCTTGGTCTCGACGTCGGTCTTCATCGACTTCGATTCCTCGACGGTGATGACGCCGTCCTTACCGACGGCTTCCATCGCCTCGGCGATCAGCGAACCGATCGTCTTGTCGTTGGCGGAGATCGACGCGACCTGCGCGATCTTCTCGGCGCTGTCGACGGTCTGGACCATCTTCTGCATCTCTTCGACGGCCTTCTCGACCGCCGCTTCGATGCCGCGCTTGATCAGCAGCGGGTTCGATCCGGCCGTGACGTTGCGCAGACCTTCGCGGATGATGGCCTGCGCCAGCACCGTCGCGGTGGTCGTGCCGTCGCCGGCGATGTCGTTCGTCTTGGACGCGACTTCCTTGACCAATTGCGCGCCCATGTTCTCGAACGTGTCGGGGAGCTCGATCTCCTTGGCGATCGTCACGCCGTCGTTGGTGATCGTCGGGCTGCCGAATTTCTTGTCGAGGACGACGTTGCGCCCTTTCGGTCCGAGCGTCACCTTGACTGCGTCGGCCAGGATGTTGGCGCCGCGCTCGAGCGCGCGCCGTGCGTTCTCGTCGAAGACGAGTTGTTTGGCTGCCATGTCTGCTTAGTTCACTCCGGCCGGAATCTTCTCGTCGGTCATGACCGCGAGAACGTCTTTTTCCGAGATGATGAGGTACTCTTTGCCTTCGAGCTTGATCTCCGAGCCCGAGTACTTCGAGTAGATGATGCGGTCGCCGGCCTTGACGTCCATCGGCAACTTGGTGCCATTGTCGAGCGTGCGGCCGGTGCCGACTGCGAGAACGCGGCCTTCTTGGGGCTTTTCCTTCGCGGTATCGGGAAGGAAGACGCCGCCGGCGCTTCTATCGGCCTGCTCCACGTGCTCGACGACCACGCGATCGCCCAGTGGCTTGAGATTCACGAAAACCATTCCTCCGCTAGCGTTGGCTGACGGTTCAGGGTGGGGGTGATGTGGCTTGGCACTTCTAGCACGAGAGTGCCAGCCGGATATCAAGATTAGCAGACACTGGGCCCGAGTGCAAGAGCAAAAGGGGTACAGGAAGATCCCGTGTCCCCCCTCTCCCGCGTCACCGCCGAGCGCATCGTGCGCTGCCCGTTCTCGGTCGCCCATGAGTACGCCGAGGGCTTCTTCGTCGAAGCCGCCCGCAAAGGCGCCGAGGTCGGGATCCGGCTACGGGACGTGGTGCCGACCTTCGGCGGCCGCCTGAAGCAGCCGGTGCAGCTCGACACCTCGCGCCGGCCGGACGAGGCCGAGACCGGGCGGGGGCACGATGCGTTCGAGATCGACTGGACCGCCGGGACGCGCTTCTTCCCTGATTTCCACGGCGCGCTCCGGCTGCGGATCGCCTCCGTCGAGGAGACCCTGCTGCACCTGGACGGCGAATACCATCCGCCGTTCGGCCTGCCGGGCGCGCTCTTCGACGCGCTCGTCGGGCGGCGGATCGCGGCCGCCACCATGCGCGACCTGCTGCGGCGCCTCGGCACGGCGATGGAGGCGCGCGAGGCCTCGTTCCGCGCTTCGGCCGCCCATCCGGAGGCGTCCGGGACCGCCGTATAGCGCTCGCGAAGGGCCGACGCCGTGGAACGGACCGTCACGCGGCGCGCCCAATTGACCGCTGGGCTCGCCGGCGGCCTCGCCGGCGCTTTCCTCATGGAGGCGTTCTTTCGCGGCGCGCTCTGGGCGTTCAAGATCCAGGGCGATCAGTTGCCCTTGCTCGCCGACTACGTCGGCAACACCGTGTTGCCGTCCGGTTCCAGCCCCGGCGTGGCGGCTGGAACCGCGTTCCTCCTCTATCTGGCGGTCTCGGCCGGCTGGGGCGTCGGTTACGTGTGGGCGAGCCGCACCTCACCCCAGCTCGTCGCACGGCCGTGGATCTCCGGTGCGGTGTTCGGCTTGGTCGTCTACATCGTCATGCAGGTCATGCTGCTCACCGCCGGACTCTATCACCGACCGAACTTCGACGTGCTGTTGGTCCAACTGGCGGCGTACGTCGCCGGGTTCGGGATCCCGGTCGCGGTGATCGCCTCGCGGCAATTGCGCATCGCGGGAGGCTCAGGATGATCGCGTGATCGCCCAGCTCACCATCGACCTGGACGCCATCGGCCGCAATGCCGAGGCACTGGCGCGGCTCGCGGCACCGGCGCGGCTCGCGGCCGTGGTGAAAGCCAACGGCTACGGTCACGGGCTGGTCCCGGTCGCGCGCGCGCTGGCGCCGCACGCCGCGCGGCTGTGCGTGTACGCGCTCGAAGAAGCGGTCGCGCTGCGCGACGCGGGGATCACGGCGCCGGTGCAGGTGCTCGGTCCGATTCCGCCGGGCGATCTCGACGCCGCGCACGCGACGGACGCGGCGATCACGCTGTGGGACGACGATCTCTACGCGCGGCAGGTCGCGAGCGTCGCGCGGCGGCGGCGGCGGCGTTTCGCGATCCACGCAAAGATCGATACCGGCGTCGTGCGCCTCGGCCTCACGCCGGAGGCCGCGCCGGCGGCGCTGGCGCGGTACGCGGCGACGCCGGAGTTCGAGCTCGCCGGCGCGTTCACGCACCTCGCGGCCGCCGAGGAGATCGACTCGACGTTCACGCTCGAGCAGCTCGCGCGCTTTTTGCGCGCGACGGAGCACGTCGATCCCGCGGTCGAGCGGCACGCGGCGGCGACGGCAGCGGCGATCTTGTGGCCCCAGACGCGGCTCGACGCAGTGCGCTGCGGGATCGGGCTCTACGGGATCTGGCCGAGCGCGGAGTCGGAGGCGCTGATGCGCGCGCGCGGGCTCGCGCTCGAACCGTCGCTGCGCTGGACGACGCGCGTCGTCGCCCTGCACGAGATCGATGCCGGGACGACCGTCGGCTACGGGCGCACCTGGCAGGCTGCGCGCGCCGCGCGCATCGCGACCGTCCCGATCGGTTACGCCGAAGGGCTGCCGCGCGCGGCCGGCAACGCGGCGCACGCGCTGGTCCGCGGCATCCGGGTACCGTTCGTCGGGAGGGTCTGCATGAACATGGCGTTCATCGACGTCACCGGCGTCCCGAACGCGCAGCCCGGCGACACCGTGACGCTGATCGGCCGCGACGGGACCGAGGGCATCACGGCTGAGGAGCTCGGCGCGGCCTGCGGGACGATCGGCTACGAGATCGTCGCGCGGCTGCCCGCGCACGTTCCGCGCGCGTACGGCGTTATCGAATCGTGATCCACGCGCTCACCTTCGCCGCCTACACGGTGACCCTCGACGGAAAGACCGTGCTGCCGCACACCCGGGCTGCGGTCCTCGCCGGGCACGTTCTGCTGCCGATTCGCACGGTCGGGAACGCGCTCGGCGCCGACATCGGCTACGACGGACCGTCGCACATCGTCACCGTGCAGCACGGATCGCACGTCGCGCGAATCCACCTCAACTGCTCGGAGTGCGTCGTCGGCGGCCGCGCGTACGTGCCCCTGCGCGACGTCGCGACCGCGTTCGGGATGCGCGTGGGATACGACCCGGGGGCGCGCGTGGTCGCCCTTCGACAACCCTTCGACAAGCTCAGGATGACGGGGACTGGTGTTGCTGGGGCGGCGCTGACGCCGCCGCCGGCGGCGTCGTACGCGCAGCCGACGACGTACACCGTCACGCTGCAGCCGGCGTCAGGCGCCGAGGTACACGACCCGTACCCCGCGATCTCAGCGCGCTTCGCCGGCGCGACCTCGATCGATCCGAGCTCGCTGCACGTGGTCGTCGACGGGCGCGACGTCACCGCGGAAGCCGCGGTGATCGGCGACCAGGTGCTCTTCACGCCGCGCCGCGCGCTGCCGCCGGGCGCGCACGACGTGATCGTCACCGGACGCGACACGAACGGAACGCCGATCGCGCAGCAGTGGTCGTTCACCGACACCTTCACCTTCGTCGCCGCGCTGGCGCCGACGCCGTTCCCGATCGGCGCGATCTGGATCGACCGCTGGATCGTCCCCGAGACGAACGCGTTCGACGTCTACGTCGCGGGCGCGCAGGGGATCACCGGGTACGTCGGCGTCGACGGGATCGGCGGCTATTTCCCACTGATCGTCAACAGCGCGACCACGTACGTCGCGCACGTCATCGTCCCGCCCGGCCTCTATCAGCCGAACGCGCGCGTCGCCGCGCGCATCACGCTGCCGAACGGCGAGCTCACCACGATCGTGCTGCCGCAGCGCATCACGCTCTACACGAAGCCGGTCGCGCCGGGCTATCCGTACGCGACCGCGACGCCGGTTCCGCGCGGCGTCCCGGTGCGCCGCTCGGTCACGGTCCCGTCGCTGCCGCCGTCTCCCGCGGCGACGGCGACCCCGCCGCGGCGAAAACTTCTCGCGACGCCGTTGCCGACGCCGACCCCGGCGCCGACCACCGCGCCGACGCGCGCGCCGGTCCGCGCGCCGATTCGCTTCCCGCTGCAGCGCGCGACGCCGCTGCCGGCCGCGTCGCCGTCGCCGAAACCGGTCCCGGCCGCCACACCGTCGCCGGTGCGCACGCGCGTTCCGGCGATTCGGCGGACGCCGCCGCCCTCACCGCCGCCGCAGTAGGTACGGCGCCTTACGGATAGGCGTTCGAGAAGCCGTTTCTGTTGAACACTAGGTGCATCGTCGACCACGGCGTGCAGAGCGAACTCTTGAGGGTGCGCTTGCGGCAGGCCTGGAACGAGACGATCTCGGTCGCATCTGATTGCCACGCGAACGCGACTTCGGCCGGGAGGTTCGGCCCTCCGATGTCGTACTGCTTTCCGCGGAATCGCACGTTGTACGATTGCGTCACGTAGTTGCCGACGCGCGGGTTGCAGGCAAAGTCGATCGTGTAGGTGTTGTCCTGGAACGTCGGCGCGAGCGGATGCGTGGCGAAGGCCGTCCAGCAGACGCCGTTCGGCCCCTTACCGTCGAAGCGTCCTCCGCCGGTACCGGCCTGGCTGTTCGCATTCGCGCCCAGCGCGATGAAGAGCGGCGCCACCAAGAGCAGCACGCGGAGTCGGCGCACGATGACCATCCTTTCGATACGAGGAACGACCCTGCGCGCCGCGTTCGGACCGCATCATGGGGAACCATTCCTAGCCCAGCGCGGTGAGGGCATCGCGGAGCGCGATCGTGCCTTCGTAGAGCGCGCGGCCGACGATCGCCGCGTCGACGTTCGGCGGCGTGCCGTCGCGCAGCGCGAGCAGGTCGGCGAGCGTGCGCGCGCCGCCGCTGGCGGTAATGCGCAGCGGCGCGAGCGCGGCGACGTGGGCGAGCGCCGCGACGTCGTACCCGGCGCCCATCCCGTCGCGCGCGATCTCGGTGTAGACGATCCGCCCGATCCCCCACCCGGCGACGGTGCGTACGAGATCGTCGCGCGAGACCTCGGTCTCGGCGAGCCAGCCGCGCGTCGCGACGCGCGCGCCGCGCGCGTCGATCCCGGCGACGACGCGTTCGCCCCAGCGCTCGGCGATCGCGCGTGCCGCGCCGGGATCTTCCACCAGCAGCGTACCGATCACGACCGCGCTCGCGCCTGCGGCGAACCGCGCTTCGGCGTCGGCAGCGCTGCGGATCCCGCCGCCGGTCTGCACCGGAACGTCGACCGCCGTGCAGATTTCGTGCAGCGCGCGCTGGTTCTCGCCGGTTCCGAACGCGCCGTCGAGGTCGACGACGTGCAGCGCCTGCGCGCCGTCGGCGACGAACGCGCGCGCCCGTGCGACCGGATCGGCGTCGTAGCGCGTCTCGCGCGCGGGATCGCCGCGTTCGAGGCGGACCGCGTGTCCGCCGCGCAGATCGATCGCGGGATACAACGTCAGCGTGCGCACGTCAGCGGCCCTTCGACAAGCTCAGGATGACGGGGTGGGTGCGCACGTCAGCGGCCCTTCGACAAGCTCAGGATGACGGGGGTGGGTGCGCACGTCAGCGGCCCTTCGACAAGCTCAGGATGACGGGGGTGGGTGCGCACGTTTAGGATGTCGCGACGAGGCGGAGGAAGTTGTCGAGCAGGCGGGCGCCGGTTGCGCGGCTTTTTTCGGGGTGGAACTGGGTCGCCATAACGTTGTCGCGCGCGACGATCGCTGCGAAGCGCTCGCCGTACTCGCACGAGGCGAGGACGGCGTCGGTCGCGGTGACGCGGTACGAGTGCAGGAAGTACGCCCAGGCCCCGGTCGCGACGCCGTCGACGAACGGGTGCGTGCGCTCGATCACGAGATCGTTCCAGCCCATGTGCGGAACGCGGGGCGCGCGGGTGAAACGGCGTACCTCGCCGGGTACGATACCGAGGCCGAGCGCGCCGCCGTACTCGTCGCTGGAGTCGAACAACACTTGCATACCGACGCAGATCCCGAGAAACGGTTTTCCGGCGGCGATCGCCCGCTCGATCGCGCCGTCGAGTTTCCGCTCGCGCAGCGCGTCGATCGTGGCGCCGAACGCGCCGTCGCCGGGCAGAATCGCCGCCTGCGCCCGGTCGACCTCGCGCGGATCGCCGGTCAGCGTAAACGCGGTGCCGCGCCGCTCCAGCGCGGCGAGCAGCGAGCCGACGTTGCCGCCGCCGTAGTCGATCACCGCGATCCTCCGAGTCATCGGCTGCTGCGTTCGCTCGCAGGCGCGGCGTTGCTTGCCGCGGCGCTTACCGGGTGCGGCGGCGGGAGCGGCGGCGCGCAGCCGGTCGGGCCGCTCGTGCCGGTCTCCACGCCGACGCCGGCGGCGACGGCGACCCCGTTCGCCGGCCCGACCGCGCCGCCGGCCAACGCGAGCCTCCACGTCCCCACCGGATTCATCGTCAGCACCGTCGCGCAGGTCGGCAACGCGCGCGAGCTGGCGGCGCTGCCGAACGGCGATCTGATCGTCGGTACCGGCGGCACGTCGGTCATCATCGTTCCGAACGCCGAGGGCGGCGGCGCGGCCGATCCGCCGGCGACGTTCGCGACGCTGCCGGAAGGCTCGGCGCAAGGCGTCGCGTACGGCAGCGGCTTCGTCTTCGTCGCGACGCAGCACGGCGTCTACCGCATCGCCTACCCCGCCGGCGCGCAGAGCGGTACGCCGGTGAAGATCGCCTCGGTACGAACCGGTTCGATCGCGCCGAACTCCGACGGCGACGTGCACACGACCAGTTCCGTCGCGGTCAGCGGCGCGACGGTCTACGTCGGCGTCGGGTCGTCGTGCAACGCGTGCGCCGAAACCGACCCGACCCGCGCGACGGTGCAGCGCATGGCGCTCGACGGCAGCGCGATGACGACGCAAGCGAAGCGCTGGCGCAACGCGATCGCGCTGGCGACGGATCCCGCGACCGGGACGGTGTGGGCCGGCGGCGCCGGTCAGGACAACCTCACCTCGAGCCATCCCTACGAGTACATGGACGCGGTCTCGGCGCACACCGCGCCGGCCGATTACGGCTGGCCCGACTGCGAGGAGAACCACGTCGCCTTCACCGCCGGCGCGAACTGCGCGAACGTCGTCGTCCCCGCGCTGGAGTTTCCGGCCTACTCGACGATCATCGGCGCGGCGTTCTATCCCGCCGCGCAGACCGGTGCGTACGTTTTCCCGGTCGCCTGGCGCAGCGGGATGTTCGTCAGCCTGCACGGCTCGTGGCACACCGGCGCCAACGGCGCGCCGGTCGACGCGCCGCACGTCGCGTTCGTGCCGTTCACCGCCGCCGCGCCGGCGCGCGCGGTCACCTGGAGCGATCCGACCGCGCAGTGGAACGACTTCTTCACGGGCTTCCAGAACGGCACGACCCGCTTCGGGCGGACGACCGGGGTCGCGGTCGGGTCACAGGGCAGCCTGTTCGTCGCCGACGATACCGCCGGCGTCGTGTACCGGATCCGGCCGGCCGGAACGTCGACCTCGGCCGAGCGCCGGTAGAGATCGCCCGCGTCGGGGAAACCTGGGCTGAGATGGTCTCCCACCGTTTCCTCGTGCTCGCCTGCGCGCTCGTTTTAGCGGTACCCGGCGCCGCCGACCCGGCGCGCGCGGCGGGGACCGTGGCCCTCACCGTTCCGAACGGCTTCGCCGCCGAGCGGATCGCCGACGTCCCGTCGGCGCGCGAGCTTTCGGTCGCCGCGAACGGCGATCTCTTCGTCGGCACCGGCGGCTCCGCGATCTACGTCGTCCCGGATGCCGAAGGCACGGCCGGCGAGCCGCGGCTTTTCGCGAGCATCGAGAACGATCGTCCGATGGCGGGGGTGCTCGTCACCGCCGACGCGATCTACGCGGGCGGCCAGTTCGGCGTCTACAAGATCGACTACCACAGCGGTGACCGGACCGCGCGCAGCGCGCCGCGGAAGATCGCGAGCGTGCGCCCGGAGCGCGGCGGCGGGCACGCGACGACGACCGTCGCGCTCTCGAAAGGAACGCTGTACGCGAGCGTCGGTTCGTCGTGCAACGCATGCACCGAGACCGATCCGACCCGCGCGACGATTCAAGCGATGACGCGGGACGGTGGGGGCATGCACGCACGGGCGGTCGACATCCGGAACGCGATCGCGCTCGCGGTGGATCCCGAGAACGGTGCGCTGTGGGCCGGCGTCGCGGGACGCGACGAGCTCGAGCACGGCCATCCGTACGAGATTTTCGACGAGGTCACCGCGCACGCGGGCACGCCCGACTACGGCTGGCTGAAGTGTTACGACGACCGCCGGCCGATCGGCGGTGCGAGCTGCGCCGGCGTCGTCGTGCCGAAGGTCGTGTTCCCGGCGTACGACACGCCGATCGGGGCGGCGTTCTATCCGCTCGACCAGAAAGGCGCACACGCGTTTCCGGCCGGCTATCGCGGCGGCGCGTTCGTCACGCTGCACGGCTCGTGGCACATTCCGCACGTTCCACCGCGCGTCGCGTTCGTCGCGTTCAAAGACGGCGAACCGGCGAAGCCGGTCGACTGGTCGAATCCGGGCGCGCAGTGGACCGAGTTCGGCGGCGGCTGTGAGAGAGCGCTCGGAATGCGCGCGTGCCGGCCGACCGGCGTCGCGGTCGGCACCGACGGTTCGCTGTTCGTGAGCGACGATTCGACGGGTGCGATCTACCGAGTGAGACCGGCGCGCCGCTAAGGCGCCGAAATGGACGATCAGCGCTTCGCCTGGAGCGAGTCGGCACCGTTTCGCGTGGTCGCGGACGCCGTTCCGCAGATGATGTGGTCGGCGCGCGCCGACGGCTGGATCGACTGGTACAACGCGCGCTGGTACGACTACACCGCGCAGACGCCGGACGAAGCCTCGGGCTGGGGCTGGCAGGCCGTGCACCATCCGGAGGATTTACCGAAGGTCATGCTCGCCTGGCCGCGCTCGATCGCGACCGGCGAACCGTTCGAGATGGAGTTCCGGCTGCGCGGAGCGGACGGGCAGTTCCGCTGGTTCCTCACCCGCGCGACCCCGCTGCGCGGCGACGACGGCCGTGTTGCGCGCTGGTTCGGCACGAACACCGACATCGACGGCGCGCGCGGCGCGCGCGTTCGCGAAGGGTTCTTCTCGACGCTCGGTGCCGAGCTCGCGGGCGCGCTCTCGCTCGACCAGACGCTGCGTGTGATCACGCGGCGGATCGTGCCGGACTTTGCCGACTGGGCGATGGTGAACCTGATCGACGAGCGCGGCGAGATCCGGCTCGCCTCCGCCTACCACCGTGACGCGGCGGCGCGCGCCGTGCTGGACCGGTTGCGCGACGCACCGTACGCGAAGCCGAACGCGCACGGCGGGACCGCCGAGGTGCTGCGCACCGGCAGGCCGGTCGTTTACGAAACGCTCACCGAAGAATACGGCCGGCGCGGGATCGACACGCCGTTCCGAGAGGCGTTCGCCGAGATCGGCTACGATTCGGCGCTGATCGTTCCGCTGCTCTCCGGCGGACGGATCGTCGGGACGCTGAACGCGGTGCTGCGCGGCAGCGGTCGTGCGTATTCGCGCGCGGACGTGCCGTTCTTCGAGGAACTCGGGCGGCGCATCGCGCCGGCGATCGGCAACGCGACCGCGTACGAGCGCGAACGGCGGGTCGCGACGACCTTTCAGGAAGCGGCGCTCGTCTCGGCGCTCCCCGAGGTGCCCGGGCTCGCGTTCGACGCGATCTACCAGGCTGCGATGCTCGAGGCGACGGTCGGCGGCGACTGGTACGACGTGTTTCGCCTGCCCGACGGCCGGCTCGTGCTCTCGGTCGGCGACGTCGCCGGCAAGGGCCTCGACGCCGCGGTGGCGATGGCGAGCGTGCGCCAGAGCATCCGCACGGCCGCGCTCATCAACCCCGAGCCGGTCGCCGTCCTGAACGCGGTCGACCGCATCGTGCGCGCGATGGCCCGCTCGCCGTTCGTCACTGCGTTCGTCGGCGTGCTCGATCCCGTCTCGTTCGAGTTCACCTTCGCCTCGGCGGGACATCCGCCGCCGCTGCTGCGCGGTCCGGACCGTGCCGTGCGCGCGCTCTTCGCACCCGATCTGCCGCTTGGCATCCGCGGGCACGCGGAGGGCGGCGCGACGACGATCGACATCGCGCCCGGCTCCGTGCTGCTGTGCTACACCGACGGTCTCACCGAGTTCGACCGCGATCCGGTGCGCGGTGAAGCGATCGTTGCGGAGGCGCTGGCGAACACCGACGAACGCATCGCGCACGCGATCTATGCCCGCGTTTCAAACGGGCTCCCGCCGCACGACGACGTCGCGATCCTGGCGGTCTCGTTCGAGCTTCCGCTGACCGCGATCGCCGGACCGCGGTGCGCGTCGCGCTGGCGTTTTGCGGTCACCGACGCGGAGGCGGCGCAGCGCGCACGCCGCGAGTACGTCGCGCGGCTCCGCGCCGCCGGTCTCGGCGATCCCGACGTGTTCAGCGCGGAGCTGGTCTTCGGCGAGCTGCTCGGCAACGTCGTGCGCTACGCGCCCGGACCGATCGAGCTGGTCCTCGACGTCTCGGGAGAGGCGGCGGTGCTGCACGTCGCCGACGAAGGCCGCGGCTTCGAGTTCCGGCCCCGGCTCCCGGCCGACGTCCTCTCCGAGCGCGGCCGCGGCTTGTTCCTCGTCACCGCCTTCGCCGAAGAGGTGACCGTCGAGCGCCGGCGCGGCGGCGGCAGCCATGCGCGCGCCGTCCTGCGCGGCCGCACGCACTACCGGGTCGGCTCGAGCCTCAGCCGCGACGCGGTGCTGTGAGCAAGCGGCTACCGGGAAGGTGCCGCACCGGAATCTGGGTATACTCCCCGGCGATATGTTCGACGCCACGGCCGAGCTGCTCGTCGAAGCGCGGCCGCACTCGCATTTCGTCCAACTGCACGACGGGGCCGACGACGGCGCGCTGCTCGCCAACATCGGGCGCTACCTCGCCGAAGGGCTGATCCGGGGCGAGGGCGGGATGGTCATCGCGACGGAAGCCCATCGCGCCGGGGTGCCCGCGGCGGTCGCCAAGGCCGGCTTTGCACCCGAGGCGGCACTGCGAGACGGCCACCTGCTGCTGCTCGATGCCCACGAGGTGCTGGACCAGTTCCTGGTCGACGGCCAGCCCGATCCGGCGCGGTTCACCGAGATCGTCGGCGGACTGATTCGCGATCTCGGCAGGCGCACCGGCGGGCGCCGGATTCGCGCCTACGGCGAGATGGTCGGCGTCCTCTGGACGGCGGCGCGCTACGCTGCGGCGATCCGGCTCGAAGAGCTCTGGAACACGTTGCTTGCCGACGGCGGCTTCGAGCTGTTCTGCGCCTATCCGATCGACGTGTTCGGCGAGGGCTTCCATCCCGCCGACGTCGACGCGCTGCTCGCGACGCACACCCACCTGCTGCCGGCCGGCAACGCCACCCTGCAGCACGCGGTCGACCGCGCGATGGACGAAGTCCTGGGACCACGCGCGGACGGTGTGCGGCAGCTCAGCGACCGCCCCCCAAACCCCGCCTGGCCGGCGCTGCCGACTGCGGAAGCCTCGATCCTGTGGCTGCGAGCCAACCTGCCGGCGTACGCCGACGAGATCGTCGCCCGCGCGCGGCGCTACTACCGCTCCGCCGCGGCCTGACGCTCAGCTCGCGCCGACGACCGCGAGCGCTTCTTCGCGCGTGGCGCGAAAGTGCGCTTCGCGAATCGACCCGGCCCGGGTGAGCCATTCGTTGGCGCCGTGCGGCGGAACGATCGCCACCAGCGCGCCGTAGCGCAGCGAACGGCGCACGAACAGCACGATCTCCCCGGCGATCAGCGGGTCGATCTTGTCGGCCGCCGAGAGGTCGAGCACGAGTGAGCGCCCTTTGGCGACCTTCGCCGACTCGAGGACGGCGTGCACTTCAGGGTAACGCGCCAGCTCCAGCGCGCCGGCGAACGTGATGATCGCGGGCTCCGTCATGCCGGTGTGAAGGTTGGCGCCGCAGCGAAGCGCTCCTTGAGCAAACGGGCGTTCGAGAGCAGTTACGGAGCGGCGAATCTGGAGGCGGCGAACGCGGCCGCCGCGCGGGCCTCGGCGACGAGGATAGCGACGATCGCCGCGGCGGGCAGCGGCTTCGCCAAGGCGACGGCCTGACCGGCCCACATCGAGACGAACTCCGGGCGGCCTTGCGCGGTCGCCGCGCTGCGGATGTCGCGCGTGAGCCAGTGCTGGTGCGGATACTGGGCGATCGCGCTCTCGGCGGCCATCTCGTCGATGAAGCGGTTGCGCACGCCGCGTGCGTGCCGCCCGGAAAAGGTGCGCGTGAGCGTGGTGCGTTTCACCGCATCCGAGGCCAGGACGCGCCGGTAGAGCGGCGCGGCGCCGGACTCGTCCGCCAGCAGGAACGCCGAGCCGACCTGCGCGGCGGTCGCGCCGAGCGCGAGCACGGCGGCGACGCCGCGGCCGTCACCGATCCCGCCGGCCGCCAGCACCGGGACGGAGACGGCGTCGACCGCCTGCGGAACGAGCGCGAGCGTGCCGATCAACGAGTCCTCGAAAGACGCCAGGAAGTTTCCGTGATGCCCGCCCGCTTCGTAGCCTTGCATGCAGACCGCGCCTGCCCCGGCGCGTTCGAGCGCGACCGCTTCGTCGACCGTGTTGGCCGTGCCGATGGTGAAGATCCCCGCCGACCGGCAGGCCTCGAACACCGCCGGCTCCGGGATGCCGAAGGTGAAGCTGAACACCGCGGGGCGCGCCTCCAGCACGGCCGCGAACTGCTCGTCGAAGCTCAAGCTGTGCGCGGGCGGCTGCTCGGGGTGCCGGATCCCGAGCTCACTGCGATACGCTCGCAGCCGTTCGTGGGCGCGCGCCAGCTCGTCGGCGGCGAGCGGGCCGGAGGTGTCCACGAACAGGTTCACGGCGAACGGACGGGCGGTGAGCGCGCGGACCTGCGCGATCGCCGCGCCGATCGCCGCCGGCGACTCGTACCCGACCGGCAGCGAGCCGAGCCCGCCGGCGTTCGAGACCGCGGCGACGAGCGCCGGGGTGGTCGGACCCGACATCGGCGCCTGCACGATCGGGAGTTCGAGGAACGGGATCGAACGCGTTGCTTTGGCCGTCATACCGGCGATGGTCGCGCGACCGGCGCGCCGGCGCAACGGCATACGTCGCGGGCGTTTGGTTGCTCGTTTTCGGCGGTACGTTCGGCGACGTGAGCGAAACCGACGATGAGAAGACCGTCCCCGAGCTGATCGACGACGTCCGGCAGCGGGTGCAGCGCCGCACGTTCGTGCAGGACGTCAGCGATCCGCTCACCGGCCAGATCGACCGCCGCAAGATCGCGGCCAAGTTCAACAATCTGGAACACGCGGTCGACGAACTCGCCGACGCGGTCGAAAAGACCGCCGAGAAGAGCGCCTAACCGCTACGCTGCGCGAGAGTCGTCGCGCAGCACCGGCAGCGCGACGACGACCCGTGTCCCGCACCGCTCGTCGGGCGGCGAGTCGACGATCACCTCTCCGGCGAGCGCGCGCACGAGCAGCAGTCCGCGGCCGCGCTCCGATTCCGGATCGGGCGCCGGATAGAGCGCGCGCATCCCGCGCCCGCGGTCGATCACGCACAGGATCGGCGGATCGTCCTGCCAGTCGACGCAGACGCCGTAGGGCGGCGCGCCGTGCCGGATGGCGTTTGCGATCAGCTCGCCGACGACCAGCTCGGCGCCGTCGAGATCCGAGCGTGCGGCGTCGGCTCGCGACTCCAAGAAACGGCGAACGCTCTTGCGCACCGGCGCGGTCTCTTCGGCGCGATCACCGACGTACGACCAGTACCAAGAGTCTTCCACGGTCATCATCTGTCCCCACGACGGGGCAAATCCTAACGCAGCGCTCGCCGCTAAAAACCGTTAGAAGTAGCCCGCATGACGGAAAGAGCCTGGATAATCAGAACCGCACGAGCTACGGAGGGCTAGTCGGGGTGACGAACACGGCGGACCGCCGGCGCTCGCGCAAGGTCCGCAGACGCGAGCGAAGCTTGCCGCCGGAACACGACTTCTCGGTCACCGGGATCGGGATCGCGGTCGTCTGCGTCGTGATCGCGGTGATGTTCAGCGTCTGAGCGGGTCTGAGCGCGGTTAGCCGCGGCCCTCGGTCAGCGAGCCTTTCGTCGAGGGAACGTCGGCCGACGCGGTCAGCAGCTTGGCCTGCGCGAACGCGCGAGCGAATGCTTTGAACGCCGCCTCGCACAGATGATGGTTGTTCGTCCCGGCCCAGCGCAGCAAGTGCAGGTTGAACTTGCCGTGGTCGACGACGCTGCGGAAGAAATGCGGGACCAGCTCGGTCGGCAGCGCGCCGAGCGCCGGGACCGAGAGCGGGACGTCGTAGTTCAAGTACGGGCGTCCGCTCAGGTCGACCGCGCACTGCACGAGCGCGTCGTCGAGCGGGATCGCGATCGAGCCGAACCGCACGATCCCGCGCTTGTCGCCGAGCGCCTCGTCGATCGCGCGGCCGAGCGTGATCCCGACGTCCTCGATCACGTGATGATGATCCATCCCGTCGCCGCGCGCGGTCAGCTCGAAACCGAGCCCGCCGTGCGTCGCGAACGCGCCGAGCATGTGATCGAAGAAGTCGACGCCGGTCGCGATCGAGACCGCGCCGCCGTCGAGCGCGAGCCGCAGCTCGACCCGCGTCTCGCGCGTCTCACGCACGACGTGCGCAGTTCGCGTCACGGGGCTTTGGGGTGGCCGTTGGTCGCGGGGGCCGGCGTGGAGCGGCGCGTCGCGATCGGCTCGTACGGATGCACGTCCGGACCGACGTACGTCGCCTGCGGCCGGATCAGCCGGTTGTGGGCGAACTGCTCCAGCACGTGCGCGGTCCAGCCGGCGATCCGCCCGCACGCGAACATGCAGGTGAACTCGTCGGACGGGATGCCCAGGCTCGAGAGCGTCGGCGCGGTGTAGAACTCGACGTTCGCGTAGATGCGCTTCCCGGGTTTCTCCTCGCGCAGCACCTTGTCGGCCGCGTCTTCGAGCGCGCGCGCGATCAGGTACCATTTGGTGTGTGATTTGAGGGTGAGGTTCTTCGCCATCTGCTCGAGCTGCGCGGCGCGCGGGTCGCGGATCTTGTACTCGCGGTGGCCCATCCCCATGATCTTCTCGTGCCGCGCGATCAGGTCGCGCACGTAGGCCTCGGCCTTCTCCGGCAGCCCGATCTCTTCGAGATGCACCATGACCTTGCTCGGCGCGCCGCCGTGCAGGTCGCCGGCGAGCGTCGAGACCGCCGAGGTGACCGCGCAATAGATGTCGGCACCGGTCGAGGCGGTGACGCGCGCCGAGAACGTCGAGGCGTTGAACGAGTGGTCGGCGAGCAGCACGAGGTACGTGTCGAGCGCCTTTTCGGCTTCCGGGATCGCCAGCTCGCCGGTCCGCATGAAGAGGAAGTTCGCGGCGGTGTCGAGCTTCGGGTCGGGAGCGATCGGCTCGAGGTTGCGGCGCATGCGGTCCCAGGCGGCGACGATTGTCGGGAACTTCGCGATCAGGTCGATCGCGGTCTCGACCGAGGTCTCGTGCGATCCGTCGGGACGGTGCGGGATGAACTGCGAGATCGCCGAGACCGAGGTCCGCAGGACGTCCATCGGCCAGGCGTCGCGCGGGAGCGCGTGGAGCATCGCCAGCAGCCCGGCCGGCAGCACGCGGTGCGCGGCGAGCCGCGCGTTGAGGTCGATCAGCTCCTGATGGGTGGGGAGCTGGCCGAACAGCAGCAGGTGCGCGACCTCTTCGAAGCTGGCGTGCTCGGCCAGATCGTGGATGTCGTAGCCGCGATAGGTGAGCCGCCCCGCCTCGCCCTCGACGTTGCTCAGGACGGTCTCGCCGACGACGACGCCTTCGAGGCCAGGATTGACGACCGTGGACATGATGAGGAAGGATTCTCGACGGGCGGTATCTCTCCCCACGCCGACTTTTGTCGCCGAACGAGAGGGCTCGACGCGAGGAAAGTCCTAACTGGGACTCTCCACCGGTGGCCCGCGCGCGGGTGTACCACGCATTCATTCGATATGAGGAGGTCCCATGAACCGCCCGGTTCTCAATCGCCGCAAGTTCGTCACCATCGCGGGGGTCGGCAGCGCCGCCGCGGTGTTCGGAATCCCGGCCTACATCCCGCGGATCGGCGAAGCGGCCGACGCGATCAAGATCGGTCTGCTCGAACCGTACACCGGCGTCTACGCAGGTCCGGCCGAGAACGAGACCCATGGCTTCGAGATGGCTACCGACGCGTGGAACAAGCGCGGCGGGATCATGGGCCGCAAGATCGAGCTGGTGAAGGAAGACGAGCAGAACGACCCCGGCGTCGCCGCCCAGAAGGCCCGCAAGCTGGTCAACCAGGACAAGGTCGCCGCGCTCTGCGGCACGGTCTCGAGCGGCGTCTCGCTCTCCGTCGCCGGCGTCGCGAACACGCTCGGCACGCTCTTCATGGACTCGGGCGGCCACAGCGACGACGTGACCGGCAAGAGCTGTCACTGGAACGTGTTCCGCACCTGTCACAGCACGTGGATGGAGACGCACGCGACGGGGTACGCGCTGCAGAAGCGCTTCGGCAAGAAGTGGTTCCTCATCACGCCGGACTACGCGTACGGCCACTCTCTCGAAGAGGGCTTCAAGGACGTGCTCGCACACAACGGCGGTCGCATCGTCGGCAACGAGCTCACACCGCTGGGGACGACCGACTTCAGCTCGTACCTCACCAAGATCGATGCGGCGAAGCCCGACCTCGTGCTCGTCCTCGTGCAGGGCGACGACTACACCAATTGCCTCAAGCAGATGAACCAGTTTGGGCTGCTCAAGAAGTACCCGGTCGGCGGACCGCAAGTCGAGCTCGAGCCGCTGTTCGGCCTCGGCCCGGAAGCGCGCCAAGGCTACTGGGGCATCGAATGGTACTACAAGAGCGAGAAGACCCTGGGCAAGAACAACAAGGTGGCTCAGGAGTTCGTCGCCGAGTCGATCAAACGCTACGGCCGGCCGCCGACGGCGCGCAACGCCTTCGGTTACATCACGCTGGACCGCCTGGCGCACGCGATGAACGACGCGAAGAGCACCGATCCCGTGAAGGTCGCGCGAGCCATCGAGGGCGTCCATTTCACCTCGATCTTCGCCGGTAGCGCGTACTACCGCAAAGAGGATCACCAGTTGATGTGGCCGATGTGGGTCGCGAAGATCCGGCCGAACGGGACGCCTGGCGACAAATACGACCTGTTCGACGTGACCGACATCAACGCGGCGGAAGCCGTCGAGCAGACGATCGCGCAAAAAGAAGCGGTCTGCAAGCTGGGCTACCCCGGCGCGTAACACCGCATGATCGAGCACCTCGGGCCCCAGCTCTTCAACGGGCTGGTGCTCGGCGCGTTCTACGCGATCGTCGCACTCGGGCTCTCGCTCATCATGAACCTCACCGGCACCATCAACATGGCGCACGGGAGCTTCATGACGCTCGCGGGCTACCTGGCGTACACGATGGTGCTGCGAAAGATCCCGTTCGGCTGGGCCCTGATCTTGGCGCCGCTGATCGCGGTCCTCGTCGGGATCATCGTAGAGCGGACGCTGGTGCGTCCGCTCTACAAGCGCGAGCCGTTCTATAGCCTGCTGATGACCTTCGGGCTCTCGCTGATGGCGGAAGAGGCCTTCCGCTTGATCTGGGGCCCGAACGGCGTCCCATTCTCGCCGCCCGGCGCGCTCGCCGGCGCGGCTAGCCTGGGCTTCATGCAGTTTCCGGTGTTCCGCATCTTCATCGTGGTCGTGCTGCTGATCGCGATCGCCGCGCTCGCCCTGTTCCTCACCCGGACGCGCTTCGGGCTGCGGCTGCGCGCAGCGGTGCAGGACACCGAGATGATCGCGGCGCTCGGGACGAACACGCAGGTCCTTTACGCGGTGAACTTCAGCTTGGGGATCTTCCTGGCCGGGATCGCCGGCGTGCTGGCGGGCGGGATGCTCGGGCTCTCGCCGACCAGCGGCAACGCGCTGCTCATGCCGGCATTCGTCACGGTCATCATCGGCGGGATGGGCAGCCTCTTCGGGAGCATTATCGGCGGGCTGTTGGTCGGGATCGCGATCTCGATGACGACGCTGTTCATCCCGGCTGCGAGCGAAGTCTCGATGTACGTGCTGATGGCGATCGTCTTGCTGGTGCGGCCGCGCGGCCTCTTCGGAGAAGAGGGCATCTTCGGGTGAGCGCACGCAAGGAGCTGCTCCTCTCAGCGGCCGTCGTCGTGCTGTTCGCGTTCGGCCCTTGGATCTCGCCGCTGATGCACCTGGACGTGTCGATCGTGAGCGGCGTGCTGGTGATCGCGATCGCGGTGATGAGCGTCAACCTGCTGCTGGGATACACGGGGCTGCCGGCGTTCGGCAATGCCGCCTACTTCGGGCTCGGGTCATACGGTGCGGCGCTCTCGGTCAAGTACTTCCAGGTGCACTTCGCCGAGGCGATCGTGATCGGAACGGTCGCCGGACTGCTCGGCGGCCTCATCCTCGCGCCGTTCCTGCTGCGGCGCCGCGGCATCTACTTCGGGCTGCTCTCGATCGCGTTCGGGCAGGTTTTCTACTTCATCGCGTATCGCTACACCGACGTGACCGGCGGTGAGGACGGGATGCAGGTTCCGCGGCCACCCTTGGCGCTGGCAAACGCTCACGTCACGGTAAGCGACTTCGGGTTCTACTATGTCGCGCTGGCGTTCTTCGTGATCGCGCTGATCGCGTTCCGCACCATCGCCCGTTCGCCGTTCGGGCGAACGCTGATCGCGATCCGGCAGAACGAGCCGCGCGTGCGCTATCTCGGTCTCAACACGGACCGGTTCATCTTCGTCGCGCTGCTCATCTCCTCGACGATGGCCGGCCTGAGCGGCGCGCTGTCCGGCCTGCTCATCAACTTTGCGTTTCCGCTCCAGCTCGACTGGCACCAGTCAGGCTACTTCGTGCTCTCGATGATCCTGGGCGGTGCGGGAACCGTGTGGGGGTCGCTGGTCGGCGCGTTCATCTACGTGATCGGGAACGACATCATTTCGACGATCACGTCGTGGTGGCAGATCTTCCTCGGCGCGCTGTTCGTCGCATGCGTCCTCTTCTTTCCGCGCGGGATCCTGGGGACGCTCCAAGCGCTCGGGCGCCGCGCGCCGCAGGCGTTCGACGACGACGACGACGACGACGTCAACGCGGCGTTCGATCCCAACGCGCCAGTCGAGGTCGGACGTGGCGTCTGATAGCGTGCTGCTCGAAGCGATCGGGATAACGAAGGCGTTCGGCGGCGTGCGGGCCGTCGACGACGTCTCGCTGCAGGTTCGCGAGGGGACGATCCACGCGCTCATCGGGCCGAACGGCGCGGGCAAGACGACGTTCTTCAACGCGATCTCGGGGTTCGCGTTCCCCGAGCGCGGCCGCGTGACGTTCCGCGGGACCGACGTGACGCGGCTGGTGAACTGGCGCCGGATCGCGATGGGGATGGGGCGGACGTTCCAGACCCCGAGCATCTTCCCCGAGCTCAGCGTCGACGCCAACATCCGGCTCGGCGTGAGCGCGCACGCGAAGCAGGCGTTCCGGCTGCGCGCACCGCGCGGCGAGGCGAAGGCGGCGGTCGACGGCCGCGTCGACGAGCTGCTCGGCTTCGTGAACCTCACCGCGCAGCGCGACCGGCCGCTGGCCGAGCTCGCGCACGGTTCGCAGCGGCTGTGCGAGATCGCGATGAGCCTGTCGACCGATCCGGTCCTGGTGCTGCTCGACGAGCCGATGGCCGGGCTCGCGGAAGCCGAGACCGATCGCATCATCGGCGTGATCCGCGACCTGCGCGTCCGGCTTGGCATGACCGTGCTGTTCGTCGAGCACAACATGCGCGTCGTGCTGAGCCTCGCCGACCGTATCACGGTGCTCGATCGCGGCAAGCTGCTCGCCGAGGGGACGCCGGCGGAGATCGCCGCGAACGAAGCGGTCCGCAGCGCGTACCTCGGTGAAGGCGTGCTCGATCATGTCTGAACCGCTGCTGGCGCTCGACGCCGTCTGCACCAACTACGGCAAGATCCGCATCCTGCGCGACGTCTCACTCACCGTCGGCGAAGGTGAGGTCGTCGCACTGCTCGGCCTCAACGGCGCCGGCAAGACGACGACGATGCGGAGCATCCTCGGGCTCACGCCGCCGCGCGCCGGCAGCGTGCGTTACGGCGGACGCGAAATCACCGGCTGGCCGGCATACAAAGTCGCCAACCTCGGCGTCGGCTACGTCCCCGAAGGCCGCCGCATGTTCAAGGATCTCACCACGCTCGAGAACCTGCAGCTCGCGGAGAACGGGCGCGGCGGCGCGTGGACGATCGCGCGCGTGTTCGAGCACCTGCCGAAGCTCGCCGAGCTGCGCACGCGCAAGGCGGGCCGGCTCTCCGGCGGCGAGCAAGAGATGCTCGCGATCGGGCGCGCGCTGGTCGCGAACCCGCATCTGCTGCTGGTCGACGAGCCATCGCAAGGGTTGGCGCCGCTCATCGTCGAGGACGTCTACCGGATCCTCGGCGAGCTCAAGCAAACCGGCGTCGCGATCCTGATCGTCGAGCAGAACGCGCTGCTCGCACTCAAGATCGCCGACCGCGCGTACGTCATGGACAGCGGACGCATCGTACACTCCGGCCCCGCCGCCGAGCTCGCCGCCGACCGCGACCGCATCCGCACCCTCATGGGCCTCGACGTCGCAGCCGGCTGAGAGCGGCCGGCCCGATGCCCGACAAGCGGGAGACCGTGCAGGAGTCGCTTTTGCGCGCTACCCTGTCAGTCCGATATGGAGCCAGAAGCAACCCTTGGGGACCGGCCGGCCGTCGTGGAGTTCGTGACCAGGACGATTGACGTCAGGCAGCTGCACCCGTTGTTCGTTGGGGAGTTGGCGGGGACCGATCTGCGGGCGCTCGACGAGCGCGGGATCGACGAGATTCGCTCGCTGATGGACCGGTTCGCCGTGCTGGTGGTGCGCAACCAGCCGTTCGAGGATGCGGAGCAGGTCGCGTTTGCGAAGCGGCTGGGCGGCGGCGAGATCGTGACCAAGGTCGGGCGCAGCGTGATCGACCACGCCGCGCGGTTGACCGAACCGGGGATGACCGACATCTCGAACCTCGACGAGAACCAGGCGATCATCGCGCGCGACGACCGGCGCCGCATGTACTCGCTCGGCAACCGGCTGTGGCACACCGATTCCTCGTTTCAGGACCCGATCGCGCGCTACTCGATGCTCTCGGCGAAAGAGGTTCCCAGCAGCGGCGGCGAGACCGAGTACGCCGACATGCGCGCGGCGTACGATGCGTTTCCCGACGCGCTGAAAACCGAGATCGAAGAGCTGCGCGCATTCCATTCGATCATCTACTCACGCTCGACGATCGGGTTCACCGACTTCAGCGACGCCGAGCGCGCGCAGTTTCCGGGCGCCGAGCACGCGCTGGTGCGCGTGCATCCCGGCTCGGGCCGTAAGAGCGTGTACCTCGCCTCGCACGCATCGCACGTCGTCGGCTGGCCGGTTCCGGAGGGGCGCATTCTGCTGCGCGAGCTGGTCGCGCTCGCGACGCTGCCGCAGTTCGTCTACCGGCACGCCTGGCGCGCCGGTGATTTCGTCATCTGGGACAACCGCTGCACGATGCACCGCGGGCTCGCCTTCGACGAAACGACGCAGCGGCGCGACCTGCGCCGCGTCACGACGGTCGACGTCGCCTGATCTACGCTTCGTCGACCGCGCTGATCGTGACGATCTGGTCGACGCAGACGTCGACGGTGTGCACGACACGCTCGCCGCGCACGGTGCTCAGCCGCACGAGTCGCGCCTCGAGCGTCGCGGCGAAGCCCGCGCGGATCGCGCGGTAGCCGTCCTCGTTGGTCGTCAGCCGGTGGCCGTCGCTCAGGAAGACGTCATAACGCTTCATTCGGCGATTGTATCACGTCCGCAGGGCGACGGCGGCGACCGCGTCGATGACCACCGGTTCGACGGGGAGCGCGGGGTTCGTGTAGCCGGCGATCAACCCGGCCTGTGAGACGTCCGGCGCGTGCTTGAGGACGTGGTTCATCCCGTCGACGACGACGTAGCGCGCCGACGGGAGCCCGGCGTGGAGCAGGTCGCCCTCCGCCGGGCTCGTCTGCACGTCGGCCGTCCCTTGCACGATCGCGGCCGGCGCACGAACCTTCGCGATCTCGCGCGCGGGATCGTATTTGAACCACGAGATCAGGTACGGCTGGACCGACGGCCGGAAGGCGACCGCGAGCGAGTCGTCCACGTTCGCGACGGTCCGTCCGGCCGAGAGCTCGTCGAGGATCGCGTTCACCCGGGCGACGAGCTCCGGCGGCCCGTTGGGCCCCTTCGAGAACTGCTGCCGCAGCAGCGCCGCCGCCGGCCGTCCCGCGCCTTCCAGCGAGACGTACCCGTCAGCACTCCCCCGGACGGCGGCGAGCATCCCGATCAGCGAACCTTCGCTGTGCCCGGCGACGACGATCCGCGTGAAGCGCTTCGACGTGCGCAGGTTTCCGATCCACCCGACCGCGTCGTCGACGTAGTCGTCGAACCGCAGATCGCTCTCGGCGCGCATCGCCTGCGCGCTCGCGGCGATCCCGCGCTTGTCGTAGCGAAGCGAGGCGACACCGCGTGCCAGGAGGCCCTGCGCCAGCAGCTTGTTCGAATCGTTCTTGCCGGGGAGCAGCGGGTTGTTGCCGTCACGATCCGTCGGGCCCGAGCCTGCGATGATCAGGACGACCGGAACGCCCATTCCCGAACCGCCGTACTCCAGCGTGCCGGCGAGGTCGCCGGTCGGCGTCTTCAGCACCAGATCGGAGGCTGCCGCGCGCGCCCGCAGCGGTACCACGGAGATGGCGGCGGTCGCGGCCGACGCCGCCAGGAACGTCGTGCGTTTCATACCGGTCCTTACCGCTTGGGCTCGGCCGGGTTACGCGCTACGAGACGCGGACGGCGCTGCCGAGGTAGGCGCGGCGCATCTCCTCGCTCTGGAGCAGCGTGGCGGCGTCACCGCTCAGCGCGACGCGGCCGGTCTCGAGCACGTAGGCGCGGCGCGCGATCTGCAGCGCGAGGTGGGCGTTCTGCTCGACCAGCAGCACCGTCGTCCCGTCACGCGCGATGCGCGCGATCGTCTCCATCACGCCCTTGACGACCAGCGGCGCGAGACCGAGCGACGGCTCGTCGAGGAGCAGCAGCTTCGGCTTCGCCATCAGCCCGCGTGCGATCGCGAGCATCTGCTGCTCGCCGCCCGAGAGCGTCCAGCCCAGCTTGCCGGCGAGCCCGCGCAGCGTCGGGAAGATCGCGAGCACTTCGTCCACGTCACGCTGGATCTCGGGCCGGCTCGCACGGCGCGGGGTTGCGCCGAGGCGCAGGTTGTCCATCACCGTGAGCCCCGGAAAGATGCGGCGGCCTTCGGGGACGTGTGCGATGCCAAGCGCGACGACGTCCTCGGGATCGAGCCCGGCCAGCGAACGTCCCGCGAAGCGCACCTCGCCGGCGGCCGGCGCGATCACGCGCGAGATCACCTTGAGCGTCGTGCTCTTGCCGGCTCCGTTGGCGCCGAGCAGCGAGACGATCTCGCCCTCGGCGACGTCGATCGCGATCCCGTGCAGCGCCTCGACCGCGCCGTAGCGCGCGACGAGATCGCGAATCTCAAGCAGCATCGAGCGTGCCGCCGAGGTAGGCGGTGATCACGTCGGGGTTGCGCGCGATCTCCACCGGGACGCCTTCGGCGATGTGCTGGCCGAAGTTGAGCACGGTGATGCGGTCGCTCACCGACATCACCAGGTTCATGTCGTGCTCGATCAGCAGCAGCGTCGTGCCGCGCTCGCGGATGCTGCGCAGCAGCGCGACCAGCGTGTCGGTCTCGGCCGGATTCATCCCGGCCGCCGGTTCGTCGAGGAGCAGCAGGCGCGGCTCGCTCGCGAGCGCGCGCGCGATCTCGACCCGGCGCTGGTCGCCGTACGGCAAGCTGCGCGCCGACGCGCCGGCGACGTGCTCGAGCCCGACGAAGTGCAGCAGCTCGAGCGCGCGCGCGCGCGTTTCGCGCTCCTCGCGCGCGGTCGCACCGCCGGGGAGCAGCGCGCCGATGAATCCGACCCGCGTGCGCACGTGGCGGCCGATCATCACGTTCTCGACCACGCTGAGATCGCCGAAGAGACGGATGTTCTGGAACGTCCGCGCGACGCCGAGCCGCGCGATCGCGTGCGCCGGGCGCCCGGCCAGCTCGCCGCCGTCGAAACGGATCGAGCCGCCGTCGGCCCGGTACAGCGCCGAGATCACGTTGAGCGTCGTCGTCTTGCCCGACCCGTTCGGCCCGATGAGCGCGTGGATGTCACCGGCGCGCACCGTCATGTTCAGCGCGTTCACCGCGGTGACGCCGCCGAAGCGCTTCACCAGGCCGCGCACTTCGAGCAGGCCGCTCTCCGCTGCCGCGACGGCGTCGGCGCTGCTCATGCGGCCTCGCGCGGCCGGCGGGTGAAGCGGGCCCGCAGGGATTCGAGCAGTCCGACGAGCCCGCGCGGCATGAAGACGATCATCGCGATCACCGCGGCACCGTAGACCATGATATACGACGCTTTCAGCGGCCGCAGCACCTCGGGCAGGAACCAGAGCAGCACCGCGCCCAGGATCGCGCCGCTGATCGAGGACGAGCCGCCGACGATCAGCATTACCAAGAACACGACCGACTGGTCGAACGAGTACGAGTCGGGGCTGATGAACTTCGTCATGTGCGCGAGCAGGCTCCCCGCCAGCCCGGCGTACGCGCCGGCGAGCACGAACGCGATGATCTTGTAGCGCGTCGCGTCGATCCCGGTCGCGCGCGCCGCGATCTCGTTCTCGCGAATCGCTTCCAGCGCGCGCCCGACCCGCGTCGTCTTGATCCGCCAGGCGACGTACGCGCAGGCGAGCACTGCCACCAGCACGATGTAGTAGTACCGGCCGTAACTATCGAAGACGAACGACCCGATCTGCGGCGCGGGGATCCCGGTCATCCCGTCGCTGCCGTTGGTGACGCTCTTCCAGTTGATGAGCACGAGTTGGGTAATGATGCCGAACCCGATCGTCGCCAGCGCGAGGTAGTGCCCGGAGAGGCGCAGACACGGATAGCCGACACCGAGGCCGATCAGTGCGCTCATCAGCATCGCGGCGGCCATCGACGGCCAGACCGGCCAGCCGAGATTCGTCGTGAGCCAACCCGAGGTGTACGCCCCGATCCCGAGAAACGCGGCCTGCGCGAGCGAGAGCTGTCCGGCGAAGCCGAGCAGGATCCCCAGCCCCATCACCACGATCGCGTAGATCCCCGCGGTGTCGATGACGGTGAGCAGATAATCGGAGTGCACGAACTGCGGGACCAGCGCCAGCGCGACGAGCAGCGCCGCGCCTGCGAGCACGTTCGTTTTCGGCATCACGCCTTCTCCGCGACCCGCTCGCCGAACAGCCCTTGCGGGCGCAGAAGCAGCACGCCGATCAGGATGACGAACGCGATCGCGTCGACGTACGCCGACGAGATGTAGAAGCCGCCGAACGTCTCGATCACCCCGATCGCGAGCCCGCCGACGATCGCGCCGGGGATACTGCCGAAGCCGCCGACGATGCTTGCGGCGAACGCCTTGAGCGCGATGAGCGCGCCCATCTCCTTGGTGACGGTGAAGAGCGGCGCGACCAGGAGACCGGAGATCGTGCCGAGCAGCGCGCTGTAAACGAAAGTGATCGCGACGATGCGGCCGACCCGCACGCCGACCAGCCGGGCCGTCGCGCGATCCTGCGCGGTGGCCCGCATCTGTTTGCCGAGCGTCGTGCGCTCGAACAGAAAGAACTGGAAGGCGATCAGCACGGCCGTGACGCCGATGATCAGCAGGTCCTGCGGGCGGATGTGGAGCGGACCGACCGAGATCGTGTCGACCGCGAACAGGCTCGGCATGACGATCGGCTGGCTGCCCCAGATCAATTGCGCCGCATTGCGCAGGAAGATCGAGACGCCGATCGTCGAGATGACGACCGGCATCCAGCCTCGATCACGCAGCGGGTGATACGCGATCCGGTTGAACAGCAGCCCGAAGCCGACCATCAGCACGAGCACCAGCAGATAGACGCCGACGACCGGCAGCTGCCAGTGGACGACGGTGCCGAAGACCGCGATCGCGGGCAGCAGAAACGTCACCGCGACGTACGACGGGAACATGACGAACTCGCCCTGAGCGAAGTTCACCACGCCGACCGCGTTGTAGATCAGCACGAACCCGAGCGCAACCAGAGCGTAGATCGACCCGAACGCCAAACCGCTGACGAGCAGCTGCAAGTTGGCGACCGGATCGAAGTGCATCAGCCGGTGACCTTCTTCACGAGCCGCAGCTTGCCGTCTTGATTCTGCCCGATCGAGACGGCGTGGATCATGTTGCCCTCCGCGTCCGCGCTGAACGCTCCGAGGACGCCGTTCCAATTCTTGATGCCCTTGAGCGAGGCGATCGTTTGCTTCGGATCGGTGCTCTTCTGCTTCTTGTACGTGTCGGCGAGCATGAAGACGGCGTCGTAGACCCAGCCCGATCCGGTCCCGACGTCCGGCAGGTGATGGTACTTGTTGTAGAACGCGGTCAGGAAATGCGTGGCGACGTTCGAGTTGAAGCCGACGATGAAGTCGACCGCGCAGTACGTACCGTAGGCGTCCTTCCCGGCGACCTCCATCGCCGTCTGGTTGCCGAGCGAGGGCGAACCGATGATCGGCGCGGTCAGCGCAAGCGAACGAGCCTGCTTCAGAATGATCGCGGTGTCGCTCGGGTTCTGAATGTACATCAGAACGGCGTCCGGGTTCGCCTGCTTGATCTTGAGGATCTCGGCGGTGAAGTCTTTCGCGTCCTTCGGGTACTGCTCGTTGGCGACCGGCTCCAACCCGATCTTCTTGAGGTTCAGCACGATCTGCTCGGCGCCGCCGGTTCCGAACGCATCACTCGCGTGGAGGATCGCGACGCGCTTGGCTTTCTTGTCCTGAACCGCGAAGTTCGTCATCCCCGCCGCGGTGATCCCGTCCGAGCCGCGCAGCCGGAACAGGTTCGTGACGCCCAATTGGGTGTTCTTCACGGCGGTGCCGCCGGTCATCCACGGGACGTCGTGCGTCTTCATCACCGGAGCCATCGCCTGAATCTGGGTCGAGAGCACCGGGCAAACGATCGCGACGACGTTCTCGCCGAGCAGCTTGTTGAGCGCCGACACCGCCGATTGGTTGTCGTTGGTCGCGTCCTCTTCGACGATCTCGAACGGGCGGCCGCCGTAGACCTTGTCGGAGCGTGCGTTGATCTCTTCGACGGCGAGCGCGATCCCTTCGTGCTCCTGCTGCCCGAGCAGCGCGTTCGAGCCCGTCAGGCAGGGGACCGATCCGATCCGGATCGGTTCGGGTGCGGCGCCGACGATGGCGGGGAAGCCGAACGCGGCGCCCGCCGCCGCGGCGCCCGTCGTCGCAAGAAAGTTCTTCCGGTCAAGTCTCACGCTGTGCGTTCCTTTCAAAAAAACGGTCTGTCATCCTGACCCGCTGGTCAGAGCTGAGCTTGTCGAAGGGCGAAGGGCGCTAGAACGACGGGCCGATGCGGTTGATCGCGAAATCGCGGAAGCCGAGCGCTTCCGCCGCGGGCTCGCGGCCGTTCGCCGCTTCGATGATCCAGTCGAAGATCTCGTCGCCGACTTGTTCCAGCGTGCGCGATCCGTCGACGATGGTGCCGGCGTTGACGTCCATGTTCTCGCGCATCCGTTCGAACATCGTCGTGTTGGTCGCCACCTTGATCACCGGCGCGATCGGCGAACCGGTCGGCGTGCCGCGCCCGGTGGTGAACACGACGACCTGTGCGCCGCCGGCGATCATCCCGGTAAGTTGCTCGATGTCCTGGCCTGGCGTGTCCATCACGACCAAGCCATGCTCGCGCGGGCGCTCGGCGTACTCGACGACCTCGCGCAGCGCGGTCGAGCCGCCCTTGTAGGCGGCGCCGAGCGACTTCTCCTCGATCGTCGTCAGCCCGCCGGCGATGTTGCCCTGGGTCGGGTTGCCGTAGCGCATGTCGACGTGCATTGCGCGCGCTCGCGCTTCGACGCGTTCGATCATCTCGTAGAGTTTCGCCGCGACCGGCGCGCTCGCGCGCTCGGCGAGCAGGTGCTCCGCGCCGACCAGCTCGGGAACCTCGGCCAGGATCACGGTGCCGCCTTCGGCGACGACGCGGTCGCTGCAGTATCCGAGCGCCGGGTTCGCGGTGATCCCCGAGAAGCCGTCGCTGCCGCCGCACTCGGTGCCGACGATCAGCGCGTCGACGGGACATTCCGTGCGCTCGTGCGCCGCCGCTTCGCGCAGCAGCTCCTGTGCGATCTCGATCCCGCGCGCGATCGTCGCGTTGGTGCCGCCCTGCTCCTGGATCCCGATCACTTCCACGCGCTGACCGCGCGCGGCGATCTCTTCGGCGAGCGCCTTCGACTCGTTCGTCTCGCAGCCGAGCCCGACGATCAGCACCGCTGCGACGTTGGGATTCGCCGCGAACCCCGCCATCGTGCGTTTCGTCTGTTCGAAGTCGGCGCCGACTTGCGAGCAGCCGGTGGGATGCCCGATCGTGATCACGTCGGGAACCTTGCGCCCGATCAGGTCGACGACGTGGTTCGCGCACATCACCGACGGCAGCACGACGACGTGGTTGCGCACGCCGACGGTCCCGTTCGCGCGCCGGTACCCCATGAACGTGCGGCCGCTCATGGCCCCGTCAACCCGAGCGCGTTCAACGGAAGATCGCCGCGGCCGCGCGTGCCTTCGACGTTGTGGACGTGGACGTGCTCGCCGATCACGATCGGTCCGACGGCGCGGCCGATCACCTGACCGTACTTGCGGATCAGCGCGCCGCCCGCGATCGGCCGGACGGCGAACTTGTGCCCGGTGAGGATCGCGCCCGCGACGACGACCGGGCTTTCGCCGCCGAAGACGACGGTCGAACCGGCGGAAAGGTCGCGCAAAGCGACGGCGACGTCGTCGTCGTCCTTCAAGCGCAAGGCGGCCCCATCGTCCGAAAGCGGCATGTGCGCGCTAGGAATCGTCAGGTCACCAGACAACTCCTGCCGCCATGCACGCGCTCGTGCTGCCGCGGCGGCTGCACCATATGGTCGTCGACGTTCTGCTCGAGAAGATCGTGAGCGGCGCGTACCCGCCGGGCGGCCAGCTGCCGACCGAACCCGAGATCGCCGCCCAGCTCGCCGTCTCCCGCTCGGTGGTGCGCGAAGCGATGCGCGTGCTGGATGCGAAGGGGCTGATCGAGGTCCGGCAAGGCTCGGGAACGCGCGTGACGCCGCCCGACCGCTGGGACCCGCTCGATCCGGCGATCCTGGGCGTCCTGCGGGGACGCGGCGCGAGCGCGGCCGTCCTGCGCGACTTGCTGGAAGCGCGGACGATCATCGAATGCGAGGTCGCGGCGCTCGCTGCCGCCCGGCGCGGCCCGGCCGAACTTGCCGCGCTGGAGGCCGCGCTGACCCTGATGCGCTCCGCCGTCGACGATCCGCCGCGCTTCGTGACCGGCGACTCGGCGTTTCACCTCACGCTGCTGCACGCCGCCGGAAACCGCGTCCTGGAGCGCATGACGCAGCCGATGCACGAGCTGCTCTCCTACGCGCAGCAGTTGACCGACGCGATCCCCGGCGTGCTGGGGCGCGCCCTCGCCGACCACGAAAGGATCGCCGGCGCGGTGGAGCGGCAGGACCCCGCTGCAGCGCGCGAAGCGATGCGCGAGCACCTCGAGCAGACGAGGAACGACATCATCTCGCTCACGGAGGCCCGATGACGACCATCGACGCGCGGCTCGTCCGCGACACGCTCGAAGAGCCCGCGATCGCCGACGTCGCCGGTGCCGCACATGCGGCGCTCGTGCCGGTCCTGGCCCGCGCGCGGCTGCCGCACGGTGCGCGCGTCGCGATCACGGCAGGCAGCCGCGGCATCGAACGGATCGATGCGGTGCTGCGCGGAGCGTGCGACGCGGTACGGGAGGCGGGCGCGGTACCGTTCCTCGTCGCGGCGATGGGCTCACACGGCGGTGGGACCGGCGCCGGACAGCGCGCGATGCTCGCCCATCTGGGCGTGCGCGAACGGAGCATCGGCGCCGAGATCGAGAGCGAGATGGACGTCGTCGAGCTCGGCACGACCGACGCGCACGGGATCGCCGTGGCGTGCGACGCCCGCGCGATGCGCGCCGACGGGATCGTCGTCGTCGGCCGCGTCAAGCCGCATACCGACTTCACCGGAGCGATCGAGAGCGGTCTGTTGAAGATGACGGCGCTCGGCCTCGGCAAGGCGATCGGGGCCGCCCGCTATCACGCGGCGTTCGCGCGCTGGGGCTACGAGCCGATCATTCGCGAGGTCGCCGCGTTCGTGATGGCGCGCGCGCCGATCGTTGCCGGGCTCGCCGTCGTCGAAGACAACCGCGGCGGTACGCATGCGATCGAGGCGTTCGCGCCCGGCATGCTGGTCGCCGGCGAGGAACGCCTGCTGCGGCGCGCCCGCGAGCTGATGCCGAAGCTGCCGTTCGCCGCGCTCGACCTGCTGATCGTCGACCGGATGGGCAAGAATTACTCGGGCACCGGGATGGATACGAACGTCACCGGGCGCGCCGTCGACGGCCGGTCGCAGAAAGTCCCCGAACCGGTGATTCGTCAGCTCTACGTGCGCGAGCTCTCTGCCGAGTCGGACGGCAACGCGACCGGGATCGGCTTGGCCGACTTCTGCTCGCGCCGCCTCGCCGACGCGATCGACTGGGACGCCTCGTATCTGAACGCGCTGACCGCCGCGCATCCGGCGGTCGTGCGGCTACCGGTCGTGTGCGAGAACGACCGCGACGCGATTCGACACGCGCTCAACGCGGCCGGCGTGCCGGATGCCGCGCACGCGCGGATCGCACGCGTCCGCGACACGCTGCACCTCGACGCGTTCGTCGCCTCCGAGGCGGCGCTCGCCGCGATGCGCGACGATCCGCGCTACGCGGTCGGCGAGCCGAGCGGCGCGTTGACCTTCGAAGGCGAGACCTTGGCGCCGCTCCCCGGCGTACACGCTTGATGCGCGTGCTCATCACCGGCGGGCTGGGCTTCATCGGAGCCTGGACCGCGCGCACGCTGCTCGAGGCGGGACACGGCGTGCGCACGTTCGACGTCCACGGCGAGCGCGGGCTGTTCGAGACGATCACCGGTGCCGCGGCCGGCGGCGCGGTGGAGCATCGCACCGGCGACATCACCGATCCCGCCGCCGTCGACGCGGCGGTCGAGAGGTGCGAGGCGGTCGTGCACCTGGCAGCCGTGCTGATCCCGACCGCGCGCAAGGACCCGCTGCTCGGCGCGCGGATCAACGTGCTGGGAACGCTGCACGTGTTCGAGGCGGCGAAGCGCGCCGGCGTGCGCGGGATCGCGTTCGCGTCGAGCGCGGCCGTGTTCGGCGCGGACGACGGCGTCCACCCGGAGCCGCGCACGCACTACGGCGCGTACAAGGCGTGCAACGAAGGGAATGCGCGCGCGTACTGGGACGACGCGGGGATTCGCAGCGTCGGCTTGCGCCCGTCGACGGTGTACGGTCCCGGCCGCGAGATCGGCGTCACCGCCGACCCGACGCTCGCGATGCGCGCTGCCGCCGAAGGAAAGCCGTACACGATCCGCTTCACCGGCGCGACGGGGATGGACTACGTGGAAGACGTCGCCGCGATCTTCGCGCGCGCCGCGACGGCGACGCCCGACGGCGCGCACACCTTCAGCCTGCAGGGCCAGCTCGCGCGCATCGACGAGGTCGTCGACGCGATCCGCAGCGAGGTTCCCGGCGCCGACGTCCGCGCCGAAGGCCCGGAGCTGATGTTCGCCGCCGAGCTCGACGAAGCGCCGCTGCACGCGCTCTTCCCCGGCATCCACCGCACGCCGCTCGCCGAGGGGACGCGCCGGACGATCGCGTTCTATCGCTGATGGACTGGAAACACGCAGCGACCCCCACGATCATCATCGCCCTTTGGCTCGGGTGGCTCGTTTTCAACGTACGCAAGGGCTTGGCTCGGATGCGGCAGCACGGTGACGACAATCTCACCATCGGGCTCACCTTCGGTTCACTCCTTGTGACCGTCGCCGCCTTCATCCTCATCCTTTGGGCCTGGAATAGCTGGCCCGCTTCCCAGACCATGCAGCAGTCGCCCGAATCTCGCCAACCGTGACTGTTCCGGCGCCACGACCGGGAAGCACGATATTGGCACGCTCTGGCCGCTCCGGGCTGATCTTCGTACTTCTATCGCGCGGAGTGACCGAACGATGATCCGAGTCGGGGACGCCGGTGACGTCGAGCGACTCGGCGCGCTCTTCGATGCGTACCGGCGGTTCTACGGTCGCGACGGTGACCTCGACGCAGCTCGGCGATATGTCCGCGAACGGCTCGACGGGCCGACGCGGTTCTTCGTCGATGACGGTGGCGGAGCGCTGCGTGGGTTCGTGCACCTTCTTCCATCGTACGACACGCTCGCGATGCGGCCGTCCTGGATTCTCGAGGACCTGTTCGTCGATCCGGCTGCACGCCGGAGCGGTGTCGGCGAAGCGCTGCTACGCTTCGCGGAGGAGTTCGCGCGCGAGGGCGGCGCGGCGAGGATGACCCTGTCTACCGCGCACACAAACCGCACGGCGCAGCGCCTCTACGAGCGGCTCGGGTGGATGCTCGACAACGACTTTCGCTACTACCACCGGATGCTCGACTGATCTCGTATGTTGAGCGGCCTCCGCTGGTCGAACACCGCGCCCGTCGAGAACGAGCATCTTCGGTGCAGAGCCAGGCGACGAGCGCGGCGATCTCTTCTATCGGCTGGAAGCCAGATTTGACCTAAAGCTTGCCAATAAGGGCGTCACAGGTAACCATATTGCCGTGACGAGGGGCGATACGGCGGGGACGACCGAGCCGAACTCTGGCGTTGCGGTGCTGTGGCCCACCTTTCAGCGGCCGGACAGGCAAGCCGTCTTCTCCGACGGCACCGCCTTGGGACTCTCGAAAGGATCGTGGGATGTCACAGCCGCTTTCGGACGCCGGGCTCGAGGAGATTGCGAACGACCTGTACGCCGGAAGGAAGATCTACGCGATCAAGGCGTATCGCCTTGCGACCGGAGCCGGTTTGACCGAGGCGAAGAACGCGGTCGACGCGATCGAGCAGACGCTTCGAGCGACCGAGCCGGAGAAGTTCACCGCACCGGTATCCAAGGACGGATGCATCTCCGTGATGCTCTTGTTGTCGCTGCCCGCTGCGGTGCTGGCGCTCGTAGGTTGACATGCCGACGTTCGCATTCTGCGACGAGGAGCTGATAGGCTTCGACGTCGCCTATCGCCTGCGTAACTCGGAGACCGGCGGCCCGAGCACCTTGCGTCCATGTTTGCACATTTGGCAGAAGTGCGTGCCGTGACAGGACGCCGCGCGGCCGATCTCCCTTGCGATCGGGCGCCATCCGCCGCCGAGGCGGAGATGAGGGAAGTACGCTGCGACACGCTTCTTCCATCGTGCGGCGTGGTGGCGGCGGCGAGACCGTAACGGTGCGATGCTCATGGCGCGCACGGTATCACGGAAGCGCGTCCGTGCATATATCTAAATCGCCGCTCGAAAGGCTCAGTACGTTGAGCGGCCGCCGGACAGGTCGAAGACCGCTCCGGTTGAGAACGAGCATTCTTCGGTGCAGAGCCAGGTGACGAGCGCGGCGATCTCGTCGGGCGTGCCGAAGCGGTTCATCGGGATCTTCGAGAGCATGTAGTCGATGTGCGACTGGGTCATCTGCGCGAACATCGGCGATTCGACCGCGGCCGGCGTGACGCAGTTGACGCGGATTCCGGTCGTCGCGAGTTCCTTACCGAGCGACTTGGTGAGCGCGATGACGCCGGCTTTCGAGGCGCTGTAGGCGGCGGCGTTCGGGTTCCCTTCCTTGCCCGCGACCGACGCGATCGTGACGATGCGGCCGTAGTCGGCTTCGCGCATCACCGGGACGACGGCGCGCGTGCAGTGGAACGTACCGGTGAGGTTCACGTCGAGGACGTCGCGCCAGGCGTCGAGCGGGTACTCCCACGTCGTGACGTTGGGGCCGGTGATCCCGGCGCTGGTGACCAGGATGTCGATACGGCCAAGCGCTGCGTGCGTCGCGTCGCGGGCGCGTTCGACCGCCTCGTAATCGCGCACGTCCACCACCGCGGTGTGTACGTCCGCGAGCTCTTGTGGCTGCCCCTTCGACAAGCTCAGGGTGACATCACGGTCCCACAGGCTTAGCCTTGCTCCGGAGGCAAGGAGACGGCGGGCGATCGCGAGGCCGATTCCCGAGGCGCCGCCGGTCACCACCGCGACGCGTCCTCGAACATCCAGCTGGTTCATAGACGGAGCGTACGATGAACGGGAAGAGCACCCTGCGCAGTGCGGAGTGGTGGGGGAAGCAGGACCGTGACGGGTTCATCCACCGGAGCTGGATGCGCGCCGAAGGGTTCGCGCCCGACGTCTTCGACGGGCGGCCGGTGATCGGGATCTGCAACTCGTGGTCGGAGCTGACCTCGTGCAACGTGCACTTGCGGCGGGTCGCGGAATCGGTGAAGCGCGGCGTGTGGGAGGCCGGCGGGTGGCCGCTCGAGTTTCCGACGATCTCGCTCGGCGAGACCTACATGCGGCCGACGACGATGCTGTTCCGCAACCTGATGAGCATGGACGTCGAGGAATCGATTCGCGCGAACCCGATCGACGGCGTGGTGCTGCTGAGCGGCTGCGACAAGACGACGCCGGCGCAGCTCATGGGCGCGGCGAGCGTCGACCTGCCCGCGCTGATGGTCACCGGCGGCCCAATGCTGAACGGCAAGTACCGCGGCGGCGAGATCGGCTCGGGGACGATGGTGTGGCAGTTCTCGGAAGAGGTGCGCGGCGGTTCGAAGACGTGGGAAGACTTCTTCGAGGCCGAGGCCGGTCAGTCGCGCAGCAACGGACATTGCATGACGATGGGGACCGCCTCGACGATGGCGAGCATGGCGGAGGCGCTGGGGATCGCACCCAGCGGGAACGCGGCTATCCCCGCGGTCGACTCGCGCCGCTACGCGCTCGCGCAGTTGGCCGGTCGTCGCATCGTGGAGATGGTGCGCGAGGATCTGCGCATGTCGCGCATCCTCACGCGCGAAGCGTTCGAGAACGCGATCCGGGTCAACGCCGCGATCGGCGGCTCGACGAACGCCGTCGTGCATCTCCTGGCGATCGCGGGCCGGATCGGCGTCCCGCTCGCGCTCGACGACTTCGACCGGCTCGCGCACGATCTGCCGCTGCTGGTCGATCTGCAGCCCTCGGGCCGGTTTCTCATGGAAGACTTCTACTACGCCGGCGGCGTCCCGGCGGTCGTGCGCGAACTCGGCGACCTGATCCATCGCGACGCGCTCACGGTGAGCGGCAAGTCGATCGGCGAAGAGACCGCCGCTGCGCCCTGTTGGAACCGCGAGGTGATCCGGACGATGGACGCGCCGGTGAAGACGAACGCGGGGATCGCGATCCTGCACGGCAACCTTGCGCCGAATGGCGCCGTAATCAAGCCGTCCGCCGCGACAGCGTCGCTGCTGACGCACCGCGGACGTGCGGTCGTGTTCGAGGATATCGAGGATTACAAGGCGCGCATCGACGATCCGCAGCTCGACGTCGACGAAACGTGCGTGCTCGTGCTCAAAGGCGCTGGTCCGCGCGGCTATCCCGGGATGCCGGAGGTCGGCAACCTGCCGCTGCCGCCGAAGATCCTCGCCAAAGGCGTGACCGACATGGTTCGCATCTCGGATGCGCGGATGAGCGGGACGGCGTACGGGACGGTCGTCTTGCACACATCCCCGGAAGCGGCAGCCGGCGGCCCGCTGGCGCTCGTGCAGAACGGCGATCAGATCGAGCTCGACGTCCCGAACCGCCGGCTCGACCTGCTCGTGAGCGACGATGAGCTCGCGCGGCGCCGCGCCGCATGGCGACCGGCGCCGCCCGCGTACGAGCGCGGCTATGCGAAGCTCTACACCGAGCACGTCCTCGGCGCGGAGCGCGGCGCCGACTTCGACTTCCTGGTCGGCGGCAGCGGCTCGCGCGTCGCGCGCGAAATGCACTAGGGTTGCAGGGCGAACCGCGACACGATGCGGACGGCGATCGGGACGCTGGCCGGAATCTCGGGCAGCCTGCGATCGTGCGGCACGTCGAACATCATCACAAGCGGAGGCGATCCGTCGACCATTATCGTCTGCGTCGAGACGAACGTCGCGCGGAGATGTTGCGCCTCGGCGGTGCTTCTCGCAAGGTTCTCCGCGTCGCGCGCCGCAATCGCGGCCGCACGAGCGACGCCGGGGTCGTCGGGACTCCAGCGATACTCGATCGCGGCCGATGTCGCGCCCGCGCCGGCGAGGGCGCGGACGATCGAGTCGAGCGGTGCGGCGCGGGGGAGCGCGACCGCAATTCCGCGGATCGCGAGGACGCCTTCACCTTGAGGCGCCGCCGGAATCTGCGTGCGCGAAAGGTTGTAATATTCGTCGGTGACGGCGCTTGAAACACGCAACGCCGCGATCCCGGCGGCGAATGCGGCGGTCGCGGCGTCGTCGGCGGCATAAGCGGACGCGGCATCCGTCGCCCGAGCAACGAACTCCGCGTGCAGGACGAGGGAAGTGACGGCAGCGGTGTCGCGGCCGTCCGCCTGGAGGACGAGTTGCGGCGGGGTGGTCGCCTTGTCGACGTACTCGAACGGGAACGGCCCCCAGTCGCCGCGGTTGACGAAGCGGATCGCGTAGACGTAACGCGTTGCGACCGGCCGGCAGTCACGCACCTCGGCGCGAAAGCGCGACCGGCGCGCCGCTGCCAACGCCGCGCTGTTGAGCAGCGCGCTAGGCGAGGTCTGAATCGCCGCACCGACGAGGTGGCCTTGTTCGTCGAGCGAGACCGCCACCTCAACCAATCCGTAGATTCCCTGCTGCAACGCCATCGGCGGAAGGTCCGCGACAGCTTCGTGGACGATCGCGGCCGGCGCGTTCCGAGCCGCGCACGATGCCGTTGCGGGCAGCGGCTCCGCAAAGAAGAACGCGGCGACGACGATCAGCGCGAGCATCGAACGTTAACGCAACGCATAGAAAACGCTGACACGCATTTGGAGCTCGACCGCCGCCGGCGGCGGGATCTCTGCGGCCGTTCGCACGACGACGAGCGCGCCGGGCTCCTGCGTGTCGCTCGCCGAGTACGTCGCATCGGTGTTGACGACGGCGCCGAGACGACGCTTCTCCTTCGTGGCGAAGCGCCGAGCGTCAGCTTCGGAATTGCGCACGGCGTCGGCGACCACGGCGTGGTACAGGCCCGCCGTATCGGCGAGGCTGTAGCGCGTCGGCTCGCTTTCCGCGTCGAACGTAACCCCGAAGATAAACGATCCCGCGACCGGCGCGCAGTTGCGAATCGCGGTCTGAAACGCGCTGTGCCGCGCAGCGTCGAGCGCCGGCCCGTTGAGCCGTGCACCCGGCGAGCTCTGAACCTTGACCGAGGTCAGGTGGCTCGACGCGTCGAGCGCGACGATGACCAGCACCGTGCCGGCGGCCGCGGTCGGGCCGCCCGGCTCCGGGTCCGGCGGCTGCGCCGCGCGCAGCGTCTTTCCCGGCACGTTCGGCACCGCACAACGCGGCGCGGGCACGCCCGATTCTGTCGGCCCCGGTGCAGGTTTCGCCGGTCCGGGCTGCGCGGGCGCGGGCCGTGCCGTCGCTGCGATCAGCGCCGCGAGCACGACCAGCCGCATCGTAAGGCTCACGCGCGCGCCTTCGCGCCGCGCCCTCGGCATTCCGCGGTCCCGCCGGTATTGGGCGCCGGAGGCGGACTGCGCGGCAGTAGGTGAGCTCGTCGCGAAGACACAAGAGGCCGTCGATGGCAGCGGTTCGTCTTCAGTCGGTGACCAAGAGATTCGGCGAGAACGCCGTTGTCGACGATGTCACGCTGGAGATCGCCGACCGCGAGTTCCTGGTGCTGGTCGGGCCGTCGGGGTGCGGGAAGTCGACCACGCTGCGGATGATCGCCGGGCTCGAGACGATGAGCGGCGGGGACATCTTCATCGGCGACCGGCGCGTCAACGACCTCGGCCCGAAAGACCGCGACATCGCGATGGTCTTCCAGAACTACGCGCTCTACCCGCACATGAACGTCTACGACAACATGGCGTTCGGGTTGAAGATGCGGAAGGTTCCGAAGGCGGAGATCGATCAGCGCGTCACCGAGGCGGCGGAGATCCTCGGGCTCGCACCGCTGCTGAAACGCAAGCCGAAAGAGATGTCGGGCGGCCAGCGGCAGCGCGCCGCGCTCGGCCGCGCGATCGTTCGGCACCCGGCGGTGTTCCTGATGGACGAACCGCTCTCGAACCTCGACGCCAAGCTGCGCGTGCAGACGCGTTCCGAGATCGTAAAGCTCCAGCAGCGCATCGCGACGACGATGATCTACGTCACCCACGATCAAGTCGAGGCGATGACGATGGGGCACCGGATCGTGGTGATGAAGGACGGTGTCGTGCAGCAGGTTGCTCCGCCGAAAGAAGTCTACGACCGCCCCGCCAACCAGTTCGTCGCCGGATTCATCGGCTCGCCGACGATGAGCTTTCTCCCCTGCAAGCTGGTCGCCGAGAACGGAGCGCTGTACGCGCGCGGGCCGTCGTTCTCGGTCCGCGTCCCCGACGCGCGCCGCGCCGCGCTCGGCACCGCGACGGTAGAGAACGCCACGCTCGGCGTGCGGCCCGAGGACATCTTGCTGCACGCAGACGAGGCCGGCTCGATCGCCGCGGTCGTTGACCTCGTCGAGCCGCTGGGATCGGAGCAGGTGCTCTACTTCACCTGCGACGGCGAACGCGTCACCGCTCGCGCCTCCGCCGAGGCGACGGTGGCACCGGGCGACGCGATCGCGCTCGGCATCAACCCCAACCGCATGCACCTCTTCGACGGCGCCACCGGAGTAGCATACTTCTGAGCCGCGTATTCACGCGCATGCCGAACTAGCGTGCGCGCAGCGCGCCTTCGGTGATCACGCGGGCGGCGATTTGCGTGCGTGACGCGACGCCCAGCTTGGCAAACGCACTGGCCAGGCTTTTCTCGACGGCCTTTTCGGAGACGGCGAGGATACAGGCGATCGTGCGATTGGACGCGCCGCCGGCGACGAGCGCGACGACCTCGCGCTCGCGCGGCGACAGCGACTCCCGCCATGGTGTCTCCACCGACGTCACGGCCCGATCACGATCTGCGTCGGGGAGCCGGTTGCGATCGAGGTGGACGGACTGCTCGAATTCGAGAGCGGCGGCGTGTACACGTTCATGCCGGCCGTCAAGCCGTTGACGTAGAGGTTTCCCGCGGCGTCGAGGGCGACGTACCCCCCGCAGCTGTTCGCGACGCCGTTCGTGATCGTGGCGAACGGCGTGCTCGTCGACGTCAGCGGCAACGCGTAGATCAGCACGACGTCCGAGCACGGCGTCGTCCCCGAACCCAAGACTGCGAGTTGGTTTGCGTTGACGGCGACACTGGCGACGAAGATCGGCGTCTTGATGTGCGCCAACTGAATATTCCCGCCGTACACTTCGAGGTCGCCTGCGGTCGGCGTGGATTCTCCTCCGGCATAGAGGTTCCCGGCCGCATCGTATGCCAGCCCCGAGCCGGAGCTCGGTAACTGAAGCGACGACGTACTGCCCTTTGTGCTCGCGAACGGCCCGTTGAAGAACCGTACGGTACTGCTGGCTATGGGCTCCGAGAAGACGTCGGTCGCGGCGAGAAAGTCGAATGGCGAGAGCGCGAGGGTCATGATCGAAGGGTCATTCGGATGGTCGTTGCCGCAGAATCCGTCGCAGAATATCGCGCTCAGCTTACTGCTCGGGGTGAGCGGCTGATCGAAGACGTAGTATGCGTCGTGCGAGACGTCGGTGTAGACGACGTGCTTTGCGTTGACGGCGAGACCCGGCCCGATCTCGCTGTCGCTCGCGATCGTCTGCAGCGGAGCGCTGAGAGCCGGCGTCGAGTTCGAAGTTAACGGAAGCGCGTACTCGAAGATGACCGGCAAGCTGCCCATCCCGCCGATCATGTACAAATGCTGCGCGCTTGCGACGGGCGTCGCCGTGGGCGCCGCCGTGGGCGACGTCGTCGGCGTCGGTGTCGTGGTGGGCGCGGGCGAGGGCGACGGCGTCGTCAGCGTGCTCGCGACGGTGAAGAAGGCGAGGTCGTACGTCACGCCGGACTTCAACTGCAAGGTCGCGCTCGTCGCGTTGAACGTGATCGTCGTTCCGTTCACGGTTCCCGGTCCGACGAGCGTCGTCCAGCCCGACTGCGGGATGGCACTCGGGTCGAAGAGCGCGACGTAGCTGACCGCTCCGAGGCTTGCGGCGCCGGCCGGGACGGTGAACGAGACGGTCGGCGTCGCGCCGAACGTCACCGTGGCGCTCGACGTCAGCGTGATGAACGCGACCGCCGTGGCACCGGTGCCGCCGATCGTTTGCGCCCGGCGTTTCGCCGTTTGCACGGCGGGCGTTCCGGCGGGCTGCGTGCCCGTCAGGGTCACCGCAACCGTCGCGGCGGCCGAGCCGGCGGGAACGGCGATCGTGCCGCTGTAGCCGCCAGAGACGGGACCGAGCGAGATGCTTGCAGGCGCCGCCCCCGCGGTCAGGGTCGCCGTCGCGGACGCCGGCAACGGCGCGGCGGTCGGCGACGGGGTCGGACTGGCCCCCGTGCCCATCGCCGGAGCCACCGAGGCACCGCCGTTGCAGCCGGCGGCGAAGACGGCGAGAAGCGTGGCGGCTCGGCCGAGCGAGCGAAAGCGGACAAAAGCATGGCGCATGCGCCGACGGTAGAGCGTCGTGCCGCGCAGCGATAGTAGGGAAATCCCCCGCTTTGCGGGCCGAGCGCAGGCAGCCGCGCCGCGCCGACCGAACGCGAATCCGGCGATGCGTGCGCAGCCGGTTTTTTGCCGTCCGCTGATCGAACGTCAGGCCGAGCTGGAATTGCTCCGCGAACGTCGCCGCGGCGCGAGCGCGGGACGCGGCGGGCTCGTCCTCGTGGCCGGCGAGGCTGGGGTCGGCAAGACGCGGCTGCTCTCCGAGTTTTCCCGTTCGCTGGCCGTGCCGCGGTTGCGGGTCGTCCTCGCACACTGCCGGGAATTCGCGCAGCGGCCGTACGCGCCGGTCCTCGATCTGCTCGCGGCGCTCGACGCGCAGGCGGAGTCGCTCGCGCCGGCGCGTTCGCGCGACGAGCAGTTTCAGCCGCTCATTCGTGCGTTTGCTCAGGCCTCCGAGCGCAGCACGATCGTCGCGCTGATCGAGGACCTTCATTGGTCGGACCCTGCGACCGCGGAGCTGATCGCCGCGATCGCCGAGTCGGCAGGCAGCCAGCGGCTGCTGATCGTGGCAACGTATCGGCCGGAAGCGATCCGCGAAGAGAGCGCCATGTTCGCGAGCCTGGCGAGGTTGCAGCGCCTGCCCGTCACGACCACGGTCGAACTCGATCCACTTGATGCCGATGCCACCCGCCGTTTCGTCGAGGCGACGCTGGAGCCGACACGCGGCCTTCCAGCCCAGACCCGCGCAAGTATCGTGCGCCTGTCCGACGGCAACCCGCTCTTCGTCGAGGAGCTGCTCAAGAACGAGCTCGAGAAGTCCGACACCGGCGTGCCGGCACACGGATTGCCGGCGACGATCCGAGCGGCGATCTTGGAGCGCTTGCGCCCGCTCGCCGAGGACGAGCGCGAGGTCATCGCGCATGCAGCCGTGGTCGGCCGGCGCTTCACCACGGCGCTGCTCGAAGCGATCTTGAACGTTCCGCACGATCGCGTGCTCGGCGCGCTGCACCGGGCGTGTATCTTGCAACTCGTGACCGAGGAAGGAACGGGAGCCTTCGCCTTCCGCCACGCTTTGACGCGCGAGGCGATCTACGACAGTTTCCTTCGCACGCAAGTCGCGGGCTTTCACCACGCGATCGCGCGCGCGCTCGAAGCGCTGCCGGACGACCAGCGCAGCGTGCAGGATCTCGCGTATCACACGCAGGCTGCCGGCGACCGCGACGCGGCGGCGCGCTACGGCGAACGCGCCGGCGACGAGGCCGAAGCAGTCTTCGCGCACGACGACGCCGCCCGCTATTACGAAGCCGCGCTCGCCGCGGTTGAACCCCGGTCTCTCGCCGCGGCGCGGCTGGCGCTCAAACTCGGCCGCACCCACAACCGCAACCTCGACAAGCGCCTGTGCGGCGCCTACTACGAGCAGGCCGCCGAAGCGTTCGCCGCCGCACACGATGTCGAGGGCGAGGCCGACGCGCGCTTCGAACAGACCGCCGCCCTCTACAGTCTGGACGATGACGACTGCACCCGGCCGCTGGAGCGTTTTCGGGAACGCCTGCTGCCCGAGCACGAAAAGCTGCGGACGCGCACCGGCGTCCGCTTGGCCCATCTCTATCAGTTGCTGGGTCGCGGCGACGAGGCCGGCGAGCTGCTGGCGACGATCCCGGCGCGAGATCTCGCGAGCAGCGATTGGCGCGTGCGCGCGATATCTCACGCCACGCGAGCGGCCCTAGCGGCGCAAGTCGCAGACGTCGAAACGTGCCGGCTGGCCTTCCGTGAAAGTCTGGCGGCCGCCGAAGACGACGTGTTCACCCGTCACGTGATCCTTTCGAATGCCGCCGGCACGTTCACCGACCTCGGACGCTTTGACGAAGCCCTGCAGTATTTCGACGAGACGGAAACGTTGGCTCGCACCCATCACCTCAAGTCGAGCGAAGCGTTCGTCCTTGCGACCAAGGCACGACAGTGGTGGCTACGCGGCGAATTGTCGCAGGCCCGCGACTGTCTCGTGCGGGCACTCGCAATTCCGTCCGAATACGAGTTGGCCCGTCTCGAGATGTCGTGCTGCGCCCCGTTCGTCGGCGACCTGCTCGGCGATGAGGCACTGCTCACGCGCTTCGCTGCGGCGCCGCTGCCGCGCAAGCATCTCGCGCGGCTGGCTGCCGCCGCGACCGAACGGCTGCTGCACGCCGGGCAGGTCGAGGACGCGCAAGCGCTGCTGCATCGTGCGCTCGACGAGCGTGCCGACGCACGCACGCCGTTCGTGCTGTTTCTCGCGGTGGCGCGCATCGGCGCTCCGGCCGACGCTGTAGCCGCGCGGCCGATCGTTGCGCGCCTCGCGGCGCTGGCCGGCGACATCGTCTTCAAGGCGGTGCTGCCGCTTTTCGACGCGCTCGCGGCCCGGCGTCGCGGCGATGGGGCGCTCGCGCGCACGAGCGCGACCGAAGCAGCCCGGTCCTTCGGGGCGATCGGCTGCCCGCAATGGGAAGCCGAAGCGCTCGAGATCGCCGGACGTTCGCAGGAAGCGGCAGCGATCTACCGCCGCATCGGCGCGATCGTGCCCATGCGCCGCATCGAGCTCGAAGCACGGAGCGCAGCGCACGGTACGCGCGTCCGCGGCACGCCCGGACTGACCGCCCGCGAACGCGACGTGCTCGCGCTCGCGGGGCGCGGTCTTTCGAACGGTGAGATCGCGCGCGAACTGACCGTCAGCGTGAAGGCGGTCGAAAAGCACATCGGATCGTTGTATGCGAAGCTCGGCTTCGCATCACGGGGACGGTTGGTCGCCTACGTGGCGTCGAACCAGGAACCGCGAACGAGCGGCCTCTGAATGGCGCGGCTGAGTCGCCCTGCGAACAGGCCTACCTTTGGGAGCAGCATCGCGCTATGCCCGACATGCCTGCGCGCGTCTTACTCAAGGCGATTCAACGATCGCCCGACGTTATCGCGAGAGCCGCGGCAGAGGTGCAGCACGAGCTGGATCTCGGGCACCGGACGACGTAGCGCGTCGGCGGTGCTGCGTACTTCTAACCGGCGGCGCGGCGTGTGACGACGGTGAACATCGGGGTCGGGCGCTTGCGGTAGAGCGGGGTGTGGCGGACGACGCGTTCGGTGCGGTAGCCGAGCACGTCGAGCATGTTGCTCATCGCTTCCGGCGAGAACGACCACCACGCGTCGAGCGGCGCGCCTGTGCCGGCGTCGGGGAGAAAGAGCGGGCTGCGGCGCCGCGCGGGGCTCTCGAAGATCCGCAGCGGCCGCCGCGGGGCGAGCTCGGTGACGACGATCGTCGCGGGCGCCAGGGCGGCGGCTCGCTGCAGCGCGAGAAACGGATCGCGCACGTGGACCAGCACCGCGCCGAACGTGCACATGTCGACCCGCCCGATCGAGGCCGGAATCTCGTAGACCGTGCCGTAGACCATCCGTGCGTTCGATGCGAAGGCGCGATGGTTGAACCACCAGCTGCGGTTGATCCGCGCCATGTGATCGCTGCGGTCGGCAGCGGTGGCATCGAAGTCTGCTCGCGCGAACGGCACCATGTCCCACGGGTCGTTCGCGCCGAGGTCGAAGGCGACGACGTCGGCGCCGCGCCGTTCCATCTCGAAGCAGAGAAAACCGCTCGCCGTCCCGATCTCGAGGACGCGTTTGCCGGCGACCGGTTCGTGGCCGAGATACGCGTCGACGCCGCCGCGCAGATCCCACTCACCCTCGACCAGACCGTGCCCGGGGACGTCCATCGTGTGATAGTAGTAGCACTCGCTCGGTGAAGCGACGGCGATCGGGGCGGCGTACGGCGGCTTCGCGACACCGGGAGGATGCTCTGACATGCCGGGGTCGCTACTCCTTGACCGAGCCCGACATTCCGGCGACGTAGTACTCGACGAAGAAGAAATACACGAGGACCGCGGGCAGGACGCCGATGAGGGCGCCGGCCATGAGCTGGCCCCACTGGAAGACGTCGCCGCGGATCAGCTCGCTGGTCATTCCGACGGAGACCGTCTTGTTGCCGGACGACGACATGAACACCAGCGCGTAGAGATACTCGTTCCAGGAGAGCGTGAACGAGAAGATCGCCGCCGAGATCAGCCCCGGAACCGCGATCGGGAAGATGATGCGCCAGAGGATGGCGAGGTTGCTCGCGCCGTCGATCCGCGCCGCCTCTTCGAGCTCGCGCGGAATGTTCTTGAGGAACCCGATCAGCAGCCACGTGCAGAACGGCACCAAGAACGTCGCGTAGACCGGAACGAGCGCCCACAGCTTGTCGAACCAGTGGAGTTGGATGATGATCGTCGCGAGCGGGATGAAGAGAATCGCCGGCGGCACGATGTAGGCGAGAAAGATCACCATGCTGACGACTTCCGAGCCCGGAAAGCGGAGCCTGATGATCGCATAGGCGGCGATATACGAGACGAACACGCTCAGGACGGTCGACGCGACCGAGACGAAGAGCGTGTTGGCGAACCACCGGAGGAAGGCCGTCTGCGTCAGGAGATCGGTGACGTGCGCGAACGTGCCGTGATAGATCCAGAACGGGTTCGGCGTGTTGAGCAGCTCTTGGTTCGATTTGAACGTCGTGAGCAGCATCCAGAAGAACGGCAGCAGCAGGAACACGCCGAAGAGCGCGAGGGGAACGTAGATCCGCAGCCCCTTCGACAAGCTCAGGATGACGTGCCTCATCGGTCCCGCACCGAGCGGACGACGAAGACCGCGAGCACGACCATGAACACGATCGGCGAGACGGCGATCGCCGCACCCTCGCCCAGCTGTCCGCCCGTGATCGCCCGCTGGTATGCGAGCGTGGTGAACACTTGCGTCGCGTCGGTCGGACCGCCGTGCGTGATGGTCCAGATGAGCTGGAAGTCGGTCAGCGTGAAGATCGACGAGAACGCGAGCAGGATCGTCGTGAGCGGCAGCAAGAGGGGCCAGGTGATCCGGCAGAACGCCTGCCACCCGTTCGCGCCGTCGATCGCGGCGGCTTCGTAGAGATCCTTGGAGATCGACTGCAGCCCGGCGAGGTAGCCGATCGCGAAGTACGGCAGGCCGCGCCAGATGTTCACCACGATCAGCGAGAACCGCGCCGCCCACCCGCTGCCCAAGAAGTCGATGTTGCTGTTGATCAGGTGCAGCCGGATCAGGAGCCAGCTCACGGCGCTGAACTGCGGATCGAGCAGCCACAGCCACGCCAGCGCGGAGAGCACCGTCGGGGCGACCCACGGCAGCAGCATCAGCGCGCGCGACACCCGGTAGCCGCGGAAGCGCTGGTTGAGCAGCAGCGCGAGCGCGAGGCCGAGGATCAGCTTGCCGACTTCGGCGCAGATCGTGTAGAAGACCGAGAACAGCGCCGCGCCGCGGAAGATCGGGTCGGCGAAGATCGTCGCGTAGTTCTGCAGCCCGACGAACTCGCCGGGCTTGCCGATCGTCGCGCTCGTCAGGCTAAGCCAGATGCCGAGCAGCAGCGGGTACGCCAGCAGCCCGAGCAAGATGATCGCCGCGGGCGTGATGAGCAGATAGCCCAACACCCGCGGCGAGTCGAGCCGCGCGAGCAGTGGCGACCGAGAGGTCACGCGCGCTTGTAAATCGTCGCCAGCCGCGTCTCCGCCTTGCGCGCCGCGTCTTTGGCGGCCATTTTGTTCACGCAGACGTCGGCGAACATGTCGACGATCACGAACTCGTCGAGCGCCTGCGCCGCCGCCTTGCCGGGCTTGCCGTTGTATCCGTCGTACTTCGCGCTCGCCAAGGCGTCGCGGTACGGCGTGATGTTGGGGTCGGACGTCCAGATCGGCAGATCGGCGTACGCCCGCAGCGCCGGGGTGACGTAGCCTTTCATCTCGGTGACCCAGCGCTCGGCCTGCGGCTTGTCGAGCATGAAGCGCATGTACTCTTTGGCGGCGTTCGGATACTTGCTGTACTTGAAGATGAACGCCGAGGTGAAGTTGTTCGAGACGGTGTGCGTCTTCACCGGGCCCATCGGCGGCGTCACGTTGGCGAAGTCGGGGAAAATGTCGGGCGTATCTTTCTTGCCGTTGTACCAGATGCTGATGCCGTTCATCGTCAGGCCGATCTTGCCGCCGGCGAAGGCCTTGTTGTTGCTCGAATCGTCCCAGCCCGCGACGCCCTCGATCATCGTCTCGGAGAGCTGCCGGGCGTACTCCAGCGCGTTGACGGTCTCGGCGGAGTTGATCGCGATCGAGTTGTCCGTGTTCGCCTGCTTGCCGCCGAACGCCCAGAGGATCCAGTGCGTCCAACTGTTCGCATCGCCGACCGCGTGGCCGAGCGCGAAGCCCGTCGGGTGCCCGTTCTTCTTCAAGACGCGGGAGAGCTTCAGCATCCCGTCGAGGTCCTTCGGAAACTCGGCAAAGCCGGCTTCCTTGACCCAGCTCTTGCGGTAGTTGACGGCGTTCCCCGTACACCCGACCGGCAGCGAGACCCAGCGCTTCACGTCCTGGTCGTAGCAGTAGGAGCGCGCGTTGTCGTACCAGCCGCCGTGCGCCCGGCCCATGTTCTCGACGAGGTCGGTCATGTCGACGAGCTTGTCGGGATAGACGAACGGGTCGTCGTTCCAGCCCATGATGATGTCGGGGCCGGAGCCGACTTGCGCCGCCAGGGCCGCTTTGGGCGCCATGTCGCCCCAGGCGAGCGACTGGATCGAGACCGGCACGCCGGTCGCCGCGGTGAACTTCTTGGTGTTTTCGTCCCAGATCACTTGATCGCTGGGGACGAACGCGGTCCAGCGCAGCAGCTCGAGCTTGGCGTCCTTCTCGGGCTTGAACACGACGTCGGCGGCGGACGCGAGGCCGGGCAAGCCTCCGGCCAACGCACCCGCCCCGATCCCGGCGGCGGAAAGTTCGAGGAAACGGCGGCGATCAGGATGGCTCATGGACGTCCTCTCAATGCTCTAGCTGCTGCCGCAAAAAATGTCCGGCGATTCGGAGCTATTCCTGCAAGCGCTGTTTGGAAGGTAGCGCTGCGCGACGCGGGTTTTCTGTAAGGCAAAGCTGGTTGGGCCGCCCGCGTGGTACTCGCGTCGCGCAGAGGACCAGCGTGTTACGACGAGGCCGAGCAGGCGCTTATTGCTTCGCCCTTCAATACGAGCGTGCGCCCTTAGCGGTATAATAGCGCCACTCGGGCTTCCTTGGCCCTACTAGGTAGAGTGAGGCACTATCTCTAAACACAGCCGTACTTACGAGGATTTGCAGACCTTAAGTAGTAAGGTAACCATAAACGTAAGGTCTTCCTGAGATTATTCAGCGTTCGTTCTTTTTGGGGTGACGTGAACATGGTCAAGCGAGTGGGCGCCGCCGGATTCTCGGTTGTCATGCTGTGCGCGGTTATCGGCAGTGCGCCAGCAGCGGTGGAGCAGCCGGGGCACTCCGCGCTGCCCGGCCCTCTGCCACCCCCGGCAGCGCTCCCTAGCCGGGCGGCCATGACGCCGGCCCCCACGGTAACACCGCACCCAACGCCGTCGCCGACGCCCGTTGCGCGAAAAAAGTCGGACACGGCGATCACTGTGAACCCGGCAACACTGACTTTCGCGAACGGCGATTCCGGATCGTTCATCGTGAACGGGGGAACGCCGCCGTATACGGCGGTCAGCAGTAACGTAAACGTGGTGACGGTGAACCCAACTACCGCGGCGGCCGCACCTGCGACATTCACAGCGATGTCCGTCGGCTCGGGTTCGGCGCAAATCACCTTATCGAGTAGCGGCGGCTCCACAGGGTCGGTAACCGTCACCGTGACGACGCCGAGTCCGTCGCCGACGCCGACTGCCTCGGCCACGCCGTCGCCAGTGCCGACAGCCACCCCACCCGCCGTGGTTCAGGGCATTACCGCCGCTTCGGCCGGAACGGCGCTGGTCATCGCCGCCGTCGGCGGAGGAACCGGGCTCGCCGCGATCATCGGCGCCTTCAAGGGTAGCCCCGCTCCGGTTGCGAGTGTAAAGCCCGGTTCCACGATTGCAGTCACGTCCGGCTTGGGAAACAACCCGCCGACCAGCGCAGCGAATCCCATTACGTTGAAGTTGTCGGATGCCACGAAGACCGCGACGCTTCAGGCGACGCAGAGCGGCTTCAGCGGCGACTACACCGCCGCAATCCAGTGTTCACCCACAGATGCCGCTACAGTGGACACGAGCAAGTCCAAGGATGGCAAGTTCACAGTCACTGCCGTGAAGGCCGGGACATGCACTGTTACGATCACAGGGGGCGATAGCACGACCGGAACGTTGGCTGCCTCGATCGTGCCATAGCCGCACGGCACTGCGTGTGATCACCGCTTAGAGGAGCGCTGCCTAGCGATACCCAGTCGTCAAGAAGTCGAAGTCGCAGCCGCATTCTGGGCCGAAAATGCTTGGCGTACAGCTTCGCGTACCCTCGACGCGGCGGCGCCGGGCGGACGAACCCCGCGCGGCGATCGGCGATCTCGGCACCGCTGAGCGCGACTTCGAGGCGCTTCCCGCGCAGGCTCACGCGAGTGCGGGTCGCCGTCGCGCACGGCGGCGACCGGACCGCCGATCGCCGCTTCCGGCGAGACGTGCAGTACGACCGAGCCGCACGCGGTGCCGCTCATCCGCGCGTCGCTGCTGCGCAGCATGTCGCGCCCGCCTTGGGCGAGCAGCTTCTTGGGGATCGGGAGGTAGCCGGTCTCCGGTGACGTTGCCCCGGTAATCCGGGCCGGTTGATACCGTGGGTTTCCAGGCCGAAGGGCCGAAAGGAAGCCCGCATGCGGAAGTCCCGCTTCACCGAGACGCAGATCGTCTCGATTCTCAGAGAGCAC